>Ga0134121_10000455_pt1 | contig 47538 bp, 39 predicted proteins | sample KB301_FD_96463 | JGI IMG/M metagenome (GOLD analysis project Ga0134121, IMG submission 96463) | Terrestrial soil microbial communities without Nitrogen fertilizer from Kellogg Biological Station, Michigan, USA - KB3-0-1 | ecosystem: Environmental > Terrestrial > Soil > Unclassified ...
GCAGCTCGCCCATGCCGGAGATCAGGGTCTGGCCCGTGTCCTTGTCGGTATGGACGCGGAAGGTCGGGTCCTCCTGCATCAGCTTGCCGAGGGCCATGCCGAGCTTTTCCTGGTCAACCTTGGTCTTGGGCTCGATCGACACCGCGATCACCGGCTCGGGGAAGTTCATCGCCTCGAGCACCACCGGGTGCTTGGGATCGCAGATCGTGTCGCCCGTGGTGACGTTCTTGAGGCCGACCGCGGCGGCGATGTCACCCGCCCACACCTCGCTGATCTCCTCGCGCTTGTTGGCGTGCATCTTGAGCAGGCGGCCGATGCGCTCGTTGCTGTTGCGCTTCGAGCCGAGGACCGTGGAGCCGGTCTCGATGTGGCCGGAGTAGACGCGGAAGAACACGAGCTGGCCGACGAACGGATCGCTCATGATCTTGAACACCAGGGCCGCGAACGGCGCGTCGTCGTCGGCCGGGCGGGCCACCTTCTGCTCGCTATGGGGCTCGATCCCCTCCATGGCCGGGATGTCGAGCGGCGACGGCAAATAGTCGACGACCGCGTCGAGCAGCGTCTGCACGCCCTTGTTCTTGAAGGCGCTGCCGCAGATGACGGGCTGCACCTTGTTGGTGATCGTCGCCCGCCGCAGGGCCGCCTTGAGCTCGTCGATGGAGACCGCCTCGCCCGAGAGGTACTTCTCGAGCAGCTCGTCGTCCGTCTCCGAGATCACCTCGACCATCTGCTCCCGCATCTTGTGAGCGGCGTCAAGATACTCCTCGGGGATGTCCACGAGCTTGTAGTCGGCGCCCATGCTCTCGTCCGGATAGGAGATGCCCTTCATCTCCATCAGGTCGATGATGCCCTTGTAGTTCTCCTCGCGGCCCCAGGGGATCTGAATCACCACGGGGTTGGCCGCCAGGCGGGTGCGCATCATGGACACCGTGCGGTCGAAGTCGGCGCCGATGCGGTCCATCTTGTTGACGAAGGCGATTCTGGGCACGCGGTAGTGATCGGCCTGCCGCCACACCGTCTCGGACTGGGGCTCGACGCCGGCCACCGAATCGAACACGGCGACGGCGCCGTCCAGCACGCGCAGCGAGCGCTCCACCTCGGCCGTGAAATCCACGTGGCCGGGCGTGTCGATGATGTTGATGCGGTGCTTCTTCCAGAAACAGGTGGTGGCGGCGGAGGTGATGGTGATACCGCGCTCCTGCTCCTGCACCATCCAGTCCATGGTGGCAGTGCCTTCGTGGACCTCGCCGATCTTGTAGTTCACACCCGTGTAGTAGAGGATGCGCTCGGTGGTCGTCGTCTTCCCGGCATCGATGTGGGCCATGATGCCGATGTTGCGCGTATCCTTCAGAGAAACTTGCCGTGCCATGGTCTGACTTCTTTCGCTCGCTGGTCTATTGAGTCTTGAGGTTTGCTTTGGGGGACTACTACCAGCGGTAGTGGGCGAAGGCCTTGTTGGCTTCCGCCATACGGTGCGTGTCTTCCTTCTTCTTGATGGCGCCGCCGCGGTTCTCGGAGGCGTCGAGCAGCTCGCCGGCGAGGCGGGCGCGCATCGTCTTCTCGCCGCGCGACATCGCGGTGGTGATGATCCAGCGCATGGACAGCGCCAGCTTGCGGGAGGGGCGCACCTCGACGGGGACCTGATAGGTCGAGCCGCCGACGCGCCGGGACTTCACCTCGACCGCGGGCTTGACGTTCTCGATGGCCTTCTTGAAGACCTTCATCGGATCGTCGTTGGTCTTCACCTTGATGGCGTCCAGAGCGGCATACAGGATGCGCTCGGCGACCGACTTCTTGCCGTCCTTCATCACCACGTTCACGAACTTGGTGACGAGCTGCGAGTTGTAGAGCGGATCCGGCAGGATCTCGCGTTTCGGGACTTCTCTACGCCTGGGCATGTCTAGATGACTCCTTAGGACTTCGGCCGCTTGGCGCCGTACTTGGAGCGGCCCTGCCGCCGGTTCTGCACGCCGACCGCGTCGAGCGTGCCCCGGATGACGTGATAGCGAACGCCCGGGAGATCTTTCACGCGGCCGCCGCGGATCAGCACGATGGAGTGCTCCTGCAGGTTGTGGCCGACGCCCGGGATGTAGGTGGTCACTTCGATGCCATTGGTGAGCCGCACGCGGGCCACCTTGCGCAGCGCCGAGTTGGGCTTCTTGGGCGTCTGGGTATAGACGCGCACGCAAACCCCGCGCTTCTGGGGCGATCCCTGCAGCGCCGGGCTCTTCGTTTTGGATTCTGCGCGGTCACGTCCCTTGCGCACCAATTGATGAATCGTAGGCATGCGTCCAGATCTCCTCGACCCGATGTTCCTTCGCTTGTTAGCGACAATTGCTCCGCGGAGCGACAACTAGCCCGCTACCCACACGAAGATGGGTTAACGGCCCAAACTCCGGCCCCGAACGGTGTTCAGGGTATGTCTTCGGCTTGAAGACTTTTACCGCCCCCGTCCCAGGCGGGACCATCGGCGGTGTAGAACCCGCGGAGTCTAATCGAGAAGCCAACCGCGAGTCAACACCCTCGCGCAACTGGACCCTCCCGATCGGCCAGCGGGACGCGCAGTATAAGCCGGAAGCCCCAACTCCGCAAGAGCCGGCGGTCTGAGTCCCCTACCCACCACTCCAAGCGGGGCACTCACCTGTCCGACCCGATCCGGGCGTCTGCGCGGAGCATACAACTTTTTCGGGGGCAAGGGGTATTCCTGGCCCTCATTCAGCCTCCCCACTCTCACACTCTCTTGCTGTTCTCCCTTTTCTCCCGGCCGGCGGGGGGGAGGCTGGGAGAAGAGGGCCGGGGTGATGAGGGTTTTTCGGCGGCACGGTCGACGCCTCGATTCACACCGAGGTTCGAATCGGAAAACAAAGGTGCCGTCTCCCCGATTCAGTCGCCATCCTGAATCTGGATCGCGCTGACGCCGCCAATCCCTCACTCCCCCGGCCCCTCTCTCCCAGCCTCCCCCCCGCCTGACGGGAGAGAGGGGAGCCAGACAGGACGGGATTGCGTTGTCTCTCCTCACGGCCACAACCCAAAAATCACCCCGCCCCCCACCACCGCCACCCCAAAAAGCAAAGCGATCCGCCCCAACAGCCGCCGGCTGCCCAGGAACGCCACGACGCCCGCCTTGAAGACCAGGTTCGAGAGAGCCGCCAGAAGAATCGCCCGCCAGCCGGTACCGGGGTCCAGCCCTCCCCCACTCACCAACCGGGCGGTCGAGAGGGTGATGGCGTCCATGTCCGTGAGGCCGGAGAGAAGGGCGACGGTGAACAGCCCGGTCTTGCCAAACTGGGCGCGGGCGAAGGCCACGGCGACGAGGACCGCCGCGTAGATGATGCCGAAGATCAGGGCCGACTTGAGCTGCGCCGGGTTTTCGGCCTCGGGCGGAGCGCACGGATCGCGCCGGGCGCCGAGCCAGAGCGTCGCGGAAAGCACTGCCGCCACTCCCAGCATCGCGGCGATGGGCGGCGCCAGGTCGACGAAGCGGTCCGGGGCCACCAACGCGATCTCCACCAGCACGCGGACGAAGACCACCGTCGAGGCGATCATCACGATCAGGGCGGCGAGCCGGGAGCTCCTCGGGTCCTCCTTGGCGCGGCGGGCATAGGTCACCGTCGTCGCCGTGCTCGAGATGACGCCGCCGAACACTCCGGAGAGGACCGCCCCCGCATTCGCACCGAACAGCTTGAAGGCGACGTAGCCCGCCATGGAGAGGGCCACGATGAGGACCACCATCCACCAGATCTGGAACGGATTGAGGACGCCGTAAGGCCCAAACGTCCGGTCCGGCAGGATGGGAAGGATGACCAAGGCGATGACGACGAACTGCATGATCGCCTTGAGATCGCCCTCCCCGATCTTCCCCACGAACTGATGAAGAGGCTCCTTCAGGTTCAGCAGCACCGCCACCGTGCCCCCGAGCGCGACGGCCACCGGCATTCCCCCAACCACCACCCACGCGCCCACCCCATACATAAGGACAGCCGTGAACTCCGTCGTCTGCCCCGGATCCACCTCCCCCGCCGCCAGCCGGGTAAAGCTCCCCGACACCACAAACGCCGCCGCCACCACCAGCCCCGCCGCCACCACCCAGCCGCCGAACACCTGCCCCAGATGAGCCGCGACCGCCCCGAACAGGGTGATGAGCGCGAACGTGCGGATCCCCGCGATGGAAGAGTCCATTCGCTCCCGCTGGAGGCCGACCAGCAGGCCGAGGCCCAGGGCGACGGCGAGTTGGAGGAAGGTTTCGGGGATCATGGAGACGAGGATATCCCGCCCCCCGAATCATCCTCAAACGGTTCCGTAGAGACGCTCCCAGCCCGCCCATGACACCATCGCAGTCCACGAGAACGGCGGGACGTCTCCAACCTTCCCGAGACCGGGGGACCCATTCACATCATCAAAACACGACTTGACAAGTCTAGACTTGACAAAACACGACTTGCCACCTAAGCTTCATCACCTGAGCCACTTATGACAACCTTCATCGGCAGGGAAGAAGAGCTCCGAGCTCTCAAGCGGGCTTACGAGCTCCCGGGAAGCGCTCTCATCCCTCTCTACGGTCGGCGTCGGGTGGGCAAGAGCGAGCTCATCCTTCAGTTCCTGAAAGGCCGGCCTGGCATCTATTTCCTCGGCAAGCAGGCGCCGGCGGCCATGCAGATCCATGAATTCCTCACCGAGGCTGCCGCGATCCTGGAGGAGCCCCTCCTCGCCGGCTTGGCCACCGAGAGCTGGTCTGAGGCCCTGGATGCCGTCGTGTCGCGTTGGAGATCGGACCGCAAGCTCGTCCTGGCCCTGGACGAATTCCAATGGATCGTGGCGGCGTCTCCGGAGCTCCCCTCGGTGTTGCAAGAAAAGTGGGACCGTTCGTGGCGGCAAGCCGGCAACGTCGTCCTTATTCTTTGCGGCTCCTACATCGGCTTCATGGAGCGGGAGGTCCTGGGCAAGAAGAGCCCCCTCTTCGGCCGGCGGACGGGACAAATCCTTTTGCGCCCCTTCGGCTACCGGGAAGCCGCCGGCTTCCACTCCCGCTACTCGCGAATCGATCAGGCTCGGACCTACTTCCTCTGCGGCGGCGTTCCTCTCTACCTGTTGCGGTTCTCAGACAGCCGCTCGATCGAGGCCAACGTCGCCGCCGAGCTCCTGGACGAGTACGCCCCGCTCTACCGCGAGGCCGACTTCCTCCTGCGGGAAGAGCTGCGCGAAGTCACCCTCTACTATGCCATCCTCTCCGCGCTGGCCGCCGGGCACACCACCGTTCACGCCATCGCCGGCCAAGCCGGCCAGGACCCTCGCGCCCTCTCCTACTATCTTCAACAGCTCCAGGAGCTTGGCTACGTCGAGCGGCGCTATCCCTTGACCGGCGAGCCCCCCTCGGCGCGCTCCGTCCACTACGACCTGGCGGACTCCTTGCTGCGCTTCTGGTTCCGCTTCATCTTCCCGAGCACCAGCTACATCCGCCACATGGGAGCGGATCGGGCCCTGAAGGACCTCATCCGTCCCCACCTGGACTCGTGGTTCGGCCAATGCTTCGAGCGGCTCTGCCGGGAAGCTCTCCCCTGGCTCTATCTAAAGGAAGGGGTCACCGCCGCCTTCGAAGTGGGCCAGTACTGGTCGAAGACCACCCAGATCGACGTCGTCGGCCTGCGCGACGACGGCTGGACCGACCTCGGGGAGTGCAAATGGGGAACCGTCCGCTCCCCCAAGACGATTGAGCAGGAGCTGGATCAAAAGGTACAGGCGTTCCCCAACACTCGGGGAGCGACGATCGGGCGGCGGATCTTCAGCCGGCAGAAGTCCAAGACGGCGGGAGCCTCCGCCGGGATTCGGTGGCACGGATTGGAGGACCTCTATAACTGACCGAGAGCGCCTTCGCCAGTTGGCTGAGCAGCGCCAATCGAGCATGAACAAGCTGATCGACGAGCTCTCCACCGTCGCCTTGACCGAGTTCGACGAGGAGACCCGTTTCCGCGCGCGGGCTGCCCTTGGATCCCGCGAGTTGGGCTTGAAGCTGCTCGACCTGCTCGACAGCGAGCTGTAGCCCGCGCTCCGTCCACTACGACCTGGCGGACCCGCTGCTGCGCTTCTGATTCCACTTCATCTTCCCGAGCACCAGCTACATCCGCCACATGGGAGCGGATCGGGCCCTGAAAGACCTCATCCGTCCCCACCTGGAACCGTACTTCGGCCAATGCTTCGAGCGCCTCTGCCGGGAAGCTCTCCCCTGGCTCTATCTGGGCTCTATCTAAAGGATAGAGTCACCGCCGCCTTCGAAGTGGGCCAGTACTGGTCGAAGACCACCCGGATCGACGTCGTCGGCCTGCGCGACGACGGCTGGACCGACCTCGGCGAGTGCAAATGGGGAACCGTCCGTTCCTCGAAGGGCGGTTGAACAGGAGCTGGAAGAGAAGGTTCAGGACTTCCCCAACACCCGAGGAGCGACGATCGGGCGAAGGATCTTCACCCGGCAGAAGCCCCCGGCGGGGGCGGAGAGCCGTTGGCCCGGGTTGGAGGAGCTCTATATCTGACCTCGCCACACAATTCTGTGCAGTCTGCAGAGATGTCCCAGATCCTAAATGATATCGATTCGAAGGCCACGAGTCCCTGCCGTTTACAGAACAACTTCGTTCCCCCTCGATGCAGGTAACTCTCTTGTTTTGTTCAGCTCGCCGGGTTAGGTCGTTTTAAATTTTCGTCTCTTTACCTCGATTTTCCGCCGGTCCCCGCTGACCTTCTTCGCCTCAATGGACCATCCGATCATTTCCTCACTCTTGCTAAGAGCCAAGCGCGGCTTTCCCAAACTCTCACCAGGCTCAGCCAAATCCATTGCCTCCGCCTCCGCGTCAAGCGGATCCAACCACTGAATCGTTACGCCAGCTTGATTAAATTCCGGAATTTTAAGCCAATAATAATTCATGCCTTCCAAATCAGAGGTGAGGCGTATAAACCCAACGACTAACTCCTTCAAAGCCACACCCGCGAACCAACCGTCATCGCTTCCGTCTAATTGCTGAACTCCGACCACAGAGCCCATGGTTTTCAAATCCTCATCCTGTGATAACTTAAGGAATCTGAGGGCTCGAAGCTTGACAAGTTCTCCGACCCCAAGTTCAACGGTGGTCAGGCGCGCAATCTTCGCTGAACACATAATTCTATACAAATTGCCGTCAAAGTTCTCCCATAATACAACCTCTCCTTGATTCACGGGCCAAGGATCAAGGACACGAAGGCCGAGAATCTCGATCTCTTCCCCACCATTCACTGCACCGACTGTCGCCATAGAATAGCCAACCACCACTCGAGCATGTCCAAGGAGGAGCCCCAGCATCGGACGACCTCCGTCGATTTCACCCTCAATTTCCTCCCAGTTAGGGTAAGCGTTCATTCCACCTTGAAGAGCTCTTCGACTTCCCGCTTCAAACGCAGTCACAATGTTATGCTCCAAACCCAAAGAAAGGTCTAGCGGATTAAGTTGCAGGCCCTGATCGAGCAGTTTTGCCACTTCAAAAGATTCATACCTATAGCCATAAAACCGAAAAATCATCTGAACGCTGGCTGGTACACACCAGACGTCGTTTATCTGAGAAATAAGGCCTTGAGTGAGCTCAACACGCCCTCTTACATCCGCGCATCGCAGTCCACAGACTAAGAAAACCCCCTCGAAAAGAGATCTTCTCAATACCAATTCCTTCCCTGCAAGGTTAGATTGCTTTTTCAGGATATCTTTCCAAAATTGTATTCGCCGCCAAAATCTCTCAACCCGCCTCTCAACCTCGCTCTCCGATAATATACCCTCCAAAGAGCCGAGAAAATACTGATTCTCTTTGTTAAACGCACTTAATTTGTTCCCTTCCGGGAATTCAAACACTTTATCTCCCTCACTAGTGGTTATCTCGAATGCGATTCTTGGGTAACCATAGGCCACCAAACGAACCGCCGCGTCGACGGAGAAATTCAAACTCCCGGGGTCTTTGGAATGGTCTCCTAAGCCGACCGACAGCAGCAGCGCACCAAAGACCGGATCTATTGCAAACCTGGCCGTAGCTATTACATTAGCCCCTCGGATCAACAGAACCTGTCGATAGCTAATCTTATCGGAAGTACTGTCAAATACCGGCGCAGGCCTAAAATCAAGCTCAACACCCTCAAAAACGTCCTCTGGCAAGATACCAATATAAAGTAGCAGGTTCAACTCAAGACAGACAAACTTGTTAACTTCGCTTGCTCCCAGAGATTGTGCTATGTGATCAGGCATTGTTGTTATCCGCAAACAGAGTGGAAGGACACTTGGGATTAGACATTCCAAGATTACCAGCAGGAGGGCAGAGATTAGTATTAAGAGGAACAGGAGTTGGACCCACCATGGTCGTTCTGAGCGAATAAAAGTGCATGAAGTGATCATTTTGCTGAAAAGGATTAGGGCTAGTAGTCAGAAGATCGGGAAGCGGAATATTGACAATCCAGAACACTACGCCCATTACTCCCCCTATCATTTGCGGGACAAATAATAATGGATCACCCGAAAAACCGTTAAATTGTTTTGACCCAACCTCGACAAATCCAGCGGCGTTGGTGTCCACTGTGAGAGCTAGGTCTATTACTTCTGATAGTGCCCTAGGCGTACCAACGTTACCTCCGGTCGAGTCTTTAAACTGCCACTTAACAACCTGCCTTGCCCCCACTGGCCCAATCGCCCTAAATTCAGCCGCAGCCGTGCTTAGGGTTCCTGCTGTTAGCTTAATCCTCGCTACCACATCTGCGGGTGATGCGTCAATCAAAACATTATCTCTCATATCGCCGGGAGGAACGACGTCGGCCATATTAGAAATCCAGCCAAGTGCGCGCGGGCTTGCCCCAGCCGGGCATCCTGGATTGGTCGGATTTACAGGCACAGTTAGAGGAAGCGTTGGCACAAGCGTAGTGGTAGGAAAAACACCGGCCGGCAGCAATAGATCTTCCTTTAGAAGCGGTATTATATATCTAGACTCATTCGATATGAAATCTATATAATCAACGGAATACTGCCGGCGGTTTGCGGCGAGGTCCCAGTGCGCGTGTGGCACCAAGACCGCTGGCTGATGAGGCGGATTGGTTGCCATAGCGTCCGGTAGTACGACTCGTGCGACCGAATGAGCAGAATTTAAAACGAAACCGCACAGTCCTGTAAATTTTACAATCAATTGAACCGTGGACATGACATTTCTCCTTTAATTTAGTTTTGGGGACTGGTCAAATAAGTGCATTTTATCGTCTCTGCTATAAGGCTTCTCAGCAATCAAACCCGATTCGGTCGCGTCAATGCCTCCGAAGACTTCAAATCCCGCCCAGATCCGAGGGGCATCTTCTCTGGTATTACCGCTACGCTCTTCCAGGAGACTAACCTGCGCGAGTTGAAGAGCTTTGGCCACACTTTCGCCTCGTCGAACCATCTCGTGAAATCTTACCAGCAAACCCGCTGTTCTACTATCCTCAGCACTCCAAAGGCTCGCAACGACAGCAGGAACGCCGTTGGCTAAAAATGGATGCGCGAGGCTTAATAATCCCTCGGAAATGTGAGACTGGCTGACACCTGTCTCGCATGCCGCGAGCACAACAAGCTTCGTCCGACTGCATCTGTGTCCGTACAGTTCCCTGGCAAAAAGAACGCCTCCTTTATCTCCGGGTTCCGGAGATAGGATGAAAAGGGACCGAAGCGGAGACTCTGCGTCTACCCGAGTATGGGCGACTAGGTGAACAACGTCGTATCGACCATACTCCTGAAGAAAGACGGACCTGTTGACGTTTTTCCCCATCAGCAGCTTCGCTTTTGGATACAACTCGCCGATCAGCGAGAGCTCGCTCGCCACGTGGTCCAAGGTTGGCATGCTAGGAAAGGTCACATGGTCTATTTCAGTAGCGCCCAACCCAATCAACGTGGGCAACTTTTCGTTTATCGACCGCCTACCTAATGTTACACTCTTGCAAAAGTACGCAATACTCGGTGATATCACAATAGGGAAGTTCTGGATTAGGTAGCGATTTGTCCTCTTGTCCCGAAGCGCACTAAACGGAAGTACTTGAAGATCCTTGTCAGGAACGATAACAAGAACATCTCCTGGCTTTATATATTGAAGGAGAGGTTCAATTAAAGCGTCGTAAGCTTCTACGAGAGCTGCGGAAGCGGACGAGAAGCCAGCCTCCTGGCCTTGCGAAATATGGTCCCTCACTCGCTTCACAAGATGCTTAACTTGCCTTATTGACAAGGGTAAGCGGACTTTAGCAAAACCATTCGCTTTAATCAGCCAAGCAATCGATCTTTCCGAAAGAACAGAATACTCTATGACCACTAGTCCGGGTGGCAGACAAGAGAGCAAGCCGGTGAAGGGCTTTGAAGCTGCGTCCTTCGTTCTTGCAAAACCATATCTGTCCAGAAGGGAGCGCGCGCGCGCCCTCTCTGAAAACTGCAAAGCTAGCTCTGAATCGCCTCGTAGATCGGAAAGATCAATCAGCTTATCGAATAAATCACGGGCTTGGTCATAGTACGAGATTTGAAGTTCTTGATCAACAATCTGTGGCCGAACTCGCTCATATTCAGCCGCTCCTTCTTCTAACTCCGCGAATGACTGATCAAACTTACCAGACGCTTGAAGGGCAGCAAACCGTGCTAGGTATAGACGCGGCAACTCAAACTGGTTAATCTTCCTAAAAAAGGCTAAGGCTCGATCCAACTCCTCAAGTGCTACTTTTGGATCATGGGATGCGAGTAGCTCTCCTTTCCCGGCGCTTACCGCCGCCAGACTTCGCTCGCGCAGATCTGAGTCAGTGATCCATGAAGCATAGGTCTCAGCTCGCTCGAAATCCTCGATCGCGAGTTTCGAGTTACCCAATCGACCATATGTTTCAGCTCGACGAAGGTATGCATGCTCTAGCCCTTCGTCGTCTCCAGCCTTCTTTTCTAACCTGACCACTGAATTTCTGAAGTATAGCGCGACCTCCGGTTCGCCGCCAGACTCGGCGGCGTTGGCCACCTCGTCATAGACTGAAAATACCCTCCAAGGATTGAGAGTCTTGTAAGATGCAACGAGCGCACGATAGAGGTGCCTCCAACCTTGCTCTCGATCACCCAAGTAGCGCAATGGTTCGGCAATGAGGTAGTGAATTGCTCCGGCATCCTCTGAGGAGCCTGTCCGCTCGTAGATAGCTAGAGAACTTCTTAGAGAATCTAGGGCCAATGACGGCTTGGATTGGCGAAACCAAGCCATTCCTAAAATCCAGCCTATACGAGCGTCAAGACTCGGGTAACGTGACTGATTGAGGCGGGCTCTAAGCCTGTGAAGAGATCCAACTACGGAAGTATAGTCCGTGCCGTCGAGCTTACAGACTACCCCATAGAGGTCTGACCACGACCGGAAGGGACTATGGCCCGTCGCCAGCGCTTTGGATGATTGGCGAAATAGCCGCGAGGCATTCAAAGTGTCGTAGCGTAGACGAGCCTCATTCCCCATTCTGAAAGTCAAATGTCCTGTTGTGAGGGCTTTCAATTTTATCGGATCATTTTTCGCCCCGTCAATTGCACTGACTGCGTCGGAGATCATGTAATCTCCGTTAAAATCGGAAACAGCCCTACCGATTAGGCGCACAGATTTCAGAGTTGCCTTCGCCTCCGAATATTTTCCAGCCGAGAATTCTTCCGCCCATTCAGGAAGGAGGAATTCTTCCGCATAGAGCCTAGCCGGCTGAGAGGATTTCTCAACAATCTTGCGTGCAATCTGCTGATCTCCACTTAGACCTGCAGCCTTGAGCTCGCTTTGACTCTTCTTCCAAGATTCCATCTCGGTAGCGACAGAGAGACTTGCCACTCGTTTCCGCGCATCTTCAGACCATTGGGAGCAAGGATCGAGTTCCAGATAACGACTCCAAGCACGGAATGCCTCCTCACGCAGATGCAACGTATCAAGAGCCAATGCACGATTGAAAGTCGACTCGGGGCTCTCGTGGTCTAGGTGGACTGCTCTGTCTGCCATGGACAATGCCAGGAGCAGATCAAAAGGCCTGTCTTCCCGAGTACCACTGATCAGATAGGCAGCAGAGAGGTCGTTGAGGATAAGGTGGCTTCCGGGCTTCTCTTCCTCTGCTTTCTTGAGTAGCCCAATTGCGACTTGATTTCGACCACTCAGCAATTCAACTATGGCAAGGTCAGCAAATGCCTCAGGAGAAGGTTGATGGGTGGCCCGATCTTTGATCTCACGCGCGGCGGGGCCCACGGCACGAAGGTTCGGCCAGTTTGTAGTCGGGTTTCGCTTGCGCAGGAAGCCGAGTAGCCTAGCGTCGGCCGGCTGAGCGCCTTTAAGCGCCGCAATAAGGTGAGCACGACCGCTCGAAAGCCCAGGAGACCCGAAAGGCTTAAGATCATCTACTTTGGCGAAGAGCCAAACACAGAAGCCTCCCAACAAAACCGGTGCAAGCATCACAAAATGACGACGCAAGTACGGCTCCTCTAGATAGAACTTAGCGCGCTGACGCGCGCAGACTGCAGACCTTGGTGCGTGGGGATAGTCGCCTGTTTTCTGATAGTTGTGTAATTTCCAAGGCGTACGTTTAGTGTCGTAGTTAAAAAATCTACTATAGGTTTGTGGCCAGCGCTAGACTACGCCTTAAAAAGTCTTGCCCTCCTGTCAACAGCATGTTGGATTTCCAAAACTACAAGCGGGGGAAGTGGCTCCCCTCCGCCACGGCGGAGCGTCTGGGCCCGTCGCGATCCGGTAGGAGCGGCTCCTCGGGCGGGACGGGTACACGTTCGACGAGGCCCGCGATCCTTCAGATCAACGAGAAGGTGAAGGCCGCCGCAGCCCGACTCGCAGACCTTCGGGCCAAGTTCCCGCCCCAGACTTGCCGGCACTTCGCCAGCGAAGCGGGCCAACGACCAGACGGACCAGACGGCCATCCTCAAGGTGATAGGAGCCTCTTAGCCTGACGAAATCGGAGGGTTGGAGCCTATGGCCGGCGATTTCGTGGATCGCATCGAGCTTCCCGCAGCGTTCCTAGGCTGCACGCACTGCACGAAAAGAACAATCCTCGATAGAATCTTGCACATATCTATAGAATTTCGACAACCACCATCATACACCTAAAAACTGAGGCAGCTCACCTCTTCTGGCCTCGGTATAAGGAAGCGATATACAATGTCGCGATTCTTCGCTCTGAGCCACAATATCGCTTCGATGTCCACGCCGCCCCCCTCCCCGCCGTCCGACCTCCCCCCCGACGAGCTCTTCCTCAAGAGCCGGGCGCTCATTGAGAAGCTCATCGCCTTTGCCTGCCGGCAGTCCCGGTTCGACCGAGAGGACGGAGAGGACTTCTCCTCCTGGGTCATGCTCAAGCTCATTGAGGACGATTATGGGGTGCTGCGGGCCTTCCAGGGGCGGTGCAGCCTGGCGACGTACCTCTCGACGGTCATTCAGCGACTGGCCCAGGACTACCGGAATCATCTTTGGGGGAAACGCCGCGCCTCTGCCGAAGCAGAGAGGCTGGGTGAGGTCGCCATCCGACTGGAGCAGCTCCTCCGAGAGCATTCACCTGAGGAAGCGTACAAGTTTCTCCGGATCAACGAGAAGGTCGAAATGTCCGAGGACGAGTTGGCGGATCTGCGAGCCAAGCTCCCTCCTCGAGTCGGGCGGCATATTATTGGAGAGGAGGGACTCGTCGGAGAGCCGGCCCGGGAGCTGCGGCCAGATCAGGAGCTGGAAGAGAAGCAGAAGGCGGGAACGCGGCGGAGGGTCTGTGCAGCCCTTTACAGGGCTCTCAATAAACTTTCTCCGGACGACCGGCTCCTCATCAAGATGAACATGAGATTCAAGGTGGCCGAGATCGCCCGCATTCGTGGAGTAGAGGGGAAGCCCCTGTATCGAAGGTTGGAAAAGATCTGCAAGACGCTCCGGAAGCTGATGGAGGCGGAGGGGATTCGGCGGGAGGAGATCAAGGAGATCCTGGGAAGCCTGGAACCGGATCGTTTGATCCGACCGAATGAGAAAGGGTAATCTCAATTCGTGTCCGTCTATAAGGTGTGACGGACAGAAGCGGTCTTACGAATATGCCTGAACTTGCATCCATCAAGCCTAACCCTCCCCAGGGAAGCTGTCCGTCGACAGAAGACCTGTCCTGCTACATCGACGGCGCACTCTCCCCGGAGGAGGCAGTCCGGGTCACCGAGCACCTCGCCTCGTGCGAGAGCTGCTTTGAGGTCTACTCGGACGTCCTCCAGTTCCAGCTCGAATCGGAGCCGGAGCCAAGGGGCAAGGTGGTTCCTTTCCTGAGAGAGAAACGGCTCCCCCCGGTGGCATGGTGGTCCTCCATCGCGGCACTCTTGGTCCTGGGATTTTTTGGATGGCAGGCAGTCGATGATAGCCGCTCGGCCGCATTCGACCCCCTAGTCACCGCCCAGGTGACAGCCCAGATCCACGGAAAACCCGCCCTCTGGCTTGGCGAGACTATGCGCGGCGGAGGCGAGGACGGCGAAACAGCTCCTGTAGATGAGGCGTCGTTTCGAATGGGGGTGCAGATCGTCAATCTACAAGTCCTCCTCAATGCGAGTGACAGGGAGGGTGCCAGAAATATTATTTCCTACATCCTTAAGGTCTTGAATGCCCAGGATCTCAACCGGCCTCTTAATGACTCGTATACTTCTCTCGGCGTTGATATCGATAGGGCCAAGGATGCTCGCGAGCTCCTCCCCAGAGCTGCACGTCTCGCGCAGGAGTCGAGGGATTATTTCGAGCCTCTATACCTCGACCTCGGCCAGTGGGTCGAAGCCGGACGGCTCGCCGCGATCTCCCATGACCCTGCCTTTTTCCGCCTGCCAGAAGCTTGGAGCTTCCTCCGCCATACCCTCAGGCGCGATTGGCTCGGTTTCAAGGACTCGAAGCTGCCCATGGAGACTCGGCGACAACTCGAAGCAATCTACAAGATCGCCGGAAAGGACACGCTCCAGTCTACTGACTTCGCCAAGCTCCAGAGCCACTTCGAGCACATCCTCCAAGCCAACTATCCCCGGTAAAGGGTTGCCACCCGGCAATCGCCCTTCCCGAAGGCGCGACCGCCCCTCCCGAGTTTTCATATCCCCTTCGCGAGGGCGCGACCGCCCCTCACGAAGTTTCGTTGCGCCTTCACGAAGGATGGTTGCGCCTTCCTGAAGGCGCTTCCGCCCTTCCCGAGTTTTCGTTGCCCCTTCGCGAGGGCGCAACGGCCCTTCCCAAGTTTTCGTTGCGCCTTCGCGAGGGCGCGTTGCCCCTTCGCGAGGGGGGAAGCAAAACTCGCGAGATCTGGAGCCTCCACCGGGAGGTCCAAGTCGCTGCGACTGTTGAGGATACGCGATTCCGGACGCCTCTCAGTCGCGAATCGCGGGCAAGTTGTGCTCACTCTCCCGGAGCCGAGCGAGATCCTCGACTTGCCGCAGCACGGCTTCCCTCTTCTCCTTGAGCTCGGCGGCGAGGCTGCGGCGGGTTCGCAAGAGGAGGTAGGCTCGCGATTCTCTCCAGAAAGCTAACCGCTGGTCGTGGAAGAGGAGGGCGCCATAGGCGGTGAAGGGGGAGGTCAGGGTGAGGGCGGCGCCAATCCAGTTTCCCAGATAGTGGCCAGCGACGAGGCCTTCGGCGATCCAGGCCAGGGGAAAGAGGAGGAGGGCTCCGATGACTTTGAAGGTGGCCGCCTGGTCCGGATGGTCGTTCACCCGGTTCACGATCGCTCCCACGAGACGGTAGACGGGCCAGGTCAGAATCGTCCCCACGATCGCCACCGGCAGGTGGATCAGCATACGGGCGAGGCTTCGCACCACGAAGCGGACGGCGGGCGGCAGACGGTAGGCGGCTCCGACCTGGTCGTCCCTCAGGTGGAAGGTGTGGAGGAGACCGTCGTACTCACGGACGGCTTCGACGACGGCGGCGATGCGGTCCGGGTGACGGTCCCGCAGGTCATGGTAGCCGTCCAGGAAGGTGCGGCGGACGGCGACGCTCTCGGAGAGCCTCCCCTGACCCGGGGCCTTGGGGTGCCGGCTGCGGTAGAGGTCCGCGGCGCGCGCGGCGAGGCGGGCGTCTTCCCAGGTGTTGTAGTTGAGGGTGACTTCCTTGAGGCCGGCGTCGATGCGGGCGGTGAGCGTCCGGAAGGCCGCGACCGGATCCTGCGCGGCGAGCGCAATCTCCGGCGACGGATCGATCGGCTCCCCCACTTGGACGAGGGCGCGGGAGCGGAAGGTCTGCTTGGCGTCGAAAAGCAAGCCCACGGGCACGATGCGGACGCCGAGGCCGGAGTATTTCTTCTCGGCTTCGAGGACGATGCGGGAAGCACCTGTCTTCAGCGGCTTGAGGGCGGGATCGCTGTGGCTCGTCCCTTCAGGAAAAAGGGCAAGAGTTCCCCCTTGGGCCAGCAGGTCGAAGGCACGGTCGAAGGTCTCGGCGTTGCGGCTAAGGTCCGAGCCTTCGTCCTGCCGGCGGTAGACGGGGATGGCTCCCGCGAGGTCGAGGAATGGGCGGAGGAGCCAGATCCGCCAGAGAGTGCTCTTGCCCAGGAAGCGGGGCATCAGGGGCAGCGGCCCCATCAACAGGAGAGGATCGATCAGGCCGTTGACGTGGTTGGCGACCAGCACGAGAGGATGACCGCCCGTATCTCGGACGCGCTCTTCCCCCACCACCTCCACCTCGCGGAAGAAGACTTTGAGGACCAGACGAGCGACGGCGCGCATGAAGCGGTCGGCGGCGGCGAGGTCGGACATCGCGGAGGCTTCTCTCGGACCCTGGACGGGCCTTCACCCTGTCCGATCCCGGACACGGTGTCAATCCACCCGTAGGCCATCTATAGGCGAATCAGCAACTATCTGTAAACTAAGCTGTGCTACCCTCGACAACGCGAATTCATACGGTCCAGACCGACGGGACCGGCATAGGAGATGAGCCATGTCTGTCGCTACGCCCCAAGCCCCGAAGAAAAGCACGCTGGATACCGCCGCCAACATCGCCATCATTCTCGTTTGCGCAATCGCGGCCGTAGTCCTGGTCCGCAACCAGTTCTTCCCGCCCCGCCCGCAGGGAGCGCCGGCGGGGGTCGAGAAGGGAGAAACTTTCGCAGCCTTGAAACAGGCTGTGCCGACAGGCGCCAACCGCGCCCTCGTGGTTGCCGTCTCGCCCACCTGCCACTTCTGCAACGACAGCCTCCCCTTCTACAAGCATCTCCTCGACGAGCGCAATCAGAAGGGCTCGGCGGTGAAGTTCGTGGCCGCCGTGCCGACGGAAGATGCCAAAGCGCCGGAAAGCGAAAAATTCACCAACGCCGGCGTCCAGCCGGACAACGTGGTGCACATTGATTTCAGCACGATCAAGATCCCCGGCACGCCCACCCTCCTGCTGGTGGATAACAACGGCAAGGTGCTGAACGTCTGGGTGGGCAAGCTGGATGAAGGTGGCGAGAAGGACGTGCTGAAGGTACTGTAGAGGCCTCAGCACCGACTTAGCTGCAGAGTTCCCCCACCCGAAGACCCTCACCCCTGGCCCCTCTCCCGCCCCCGCCCAACCCCCCACACCGGGAGAGGGGAAACCCGGTTGGGGGGTCTTGCTGGTCTCCCTCTTCTCCCGGTGTGGGGGGTTGGGCGGGGGCGGGAGAAGAGGGCCGGGGTGATGAGGGTCACCACTCGACCTGCATTCCCAGCTCGACCACCCGATTGACGGGAATCTGGAAGAAGTCGGTGAAGCGCTCGGCGTTGAGGCCCATGCGGATGAACAGGCGTTTGCGCCAGAGCGCCATGCCTTTCGAGCTGCAGGGCAGCAGGGTGGTGCGGCCGACGAAGAAGGTGGTCTTCATCATGTCGAGCTTCAAGCCGTCCTTCCGGGCGCAGTCGAGCACGTCCTGCGCTCGGGGCTCCTGGGTGAAACCGTAGCGGGCGGTGAGGCGGTAGAACCCCTGTTCCAGCGGCTCGACCTCCACCCGGTCGTCCTCGGAGATCCTGGGCACCTCCTCGGTTACCACCCGCATGAGGATGACCTGCTCGTGGAGCACCCGGTTGTGCTTGAGGTTGTGGAGCAGGGCCGTGGGTGTCGAGTCCGGGGTGGTGGTCAGGAAGACGGCCGTGCCCGGCACCCGGATCGGCCGGTCCCGGGCCAGACTGCGGATGAGCTCCTCTACCGGTAGCCCATCCTCAACCAGCCGTTGGGAGACGAGCTGCTTGCCCTGCTTCCAGGTGATCATCAGCAGATAGACGAGCCCGGCCACCAGCAGCGGAAACCAGCCGCCGTGCGGGATCTTCACCAGGTTGGCCCCGAAAAAGGCGAGGTCCAGCACCAGGAAGGAGCTCATGATGAGGCCCGCCCGCACTCGGCTCCAACCCCATTTCTCGCGCGCCACCACGTAAGCGAGCAGGGTCGTGATCACCATCGTGGTGGTCACCGCCATGCCGTAAGCCGCCGCCAGCCGGCTCGACTCGTGGAAACCGAGCACCAGGCCGATGGTCGCCGCCATCAGCACCCAGTTGACGTTCGGAATGTAGATCTGGCCAACCTGCTGCTCCGAGGTGTGGACGATCTCAACCCGCGGGTAGTACCCAAGCTGCACGGCCTGGAGAGTGAGGGAGAAGGCGCCCGAGATCACCGCCTGCGAGGCGATCACCGTGGCCACCGTGGATAGAACGACCAGCGGGTAGAGCGCCCAGGGGGGAGCGAGGTTGTAGAACGGATGCTCCAGGCCCGCGGGATTCGCCAGGATCAGCGCCGACTGGCCGAAGTAGTTGAGCAGCAGGGCCGGCAGCGCCAGAGCGAACCAGGCGATGCGAATGGGCCGGCGGCCGAAGTGGCCCATGTCCGCATAGAGGGCCTCGCCGCCGGTCGCCACCAGGAAGACCGCCCCCAGCACCAGAAAGCCGCGCAGGCCGTCGTGGAGAAAAAGCCGTATCGCGTGCACTGGATTGATGGCGGCAAGGACTCGCGGCTCTAGGAGGATCCAGCGCAGGCCCAGCACTCCGAGGGTGACGAACCACACCACCATCACCGGACCGAACAGGGCGCCGATCTTCCCCGTCCCCCGCCGCTGGATGAGGAACAGCCCCACCAGGATGGCGATAGTGATCGGCTGGACGTAGGGACGGAAGAACGACGTCGCCACTTCCAGCCCCTCGACGGCGGAGAGCACCGAGATGGCGGGCGTGATCATGCCGTCGCCATACAGCAACGCGGCGCCGAAGAGCCCGAGGGTGATCAACACCCAGCGGCTGGTGGCGCGGGTGCGGATGAGCGACATCAGGGCGAGGATTCCGCCCTCCCCCCGGTTGTCCGCCCGCATGACGAACACCAGATATTTGATCGAGATGACGATGATGAGCGACCAGAAGATCAGCGACATCACGCCCAGCACGTTGAGCGGCGTCGGCGCCACGGAGTGGGAGCCGAAGAAACACTCACGCAACGCGTAGAGGGGGCTGGTGCCAATGTCGCCGTAGACGACGCCGAGGGCACCCACGGCGAGGCCGAGGAGGCGGCGAAGGCTCCTTGGGGCTTTGTCAGAGTCTCGCGTCGGCACCTTTCACGCCTTCCCCTTCGGGTAGGTGAGCAAGGGGGGTGCCATGAAAAACCCCTCATCACCCCGGCCCTCTTCTCCCAGCCTCCCCCCCACCGGCCGGGAGAAGAGGGAGAGGTTCGTCAGAAAGCCATTCACGTGCCTCAGTGCACCTCGCCCATCAGCCGCTTGATTGGCGGGATGAGAATCAGGGCGATGATCGTGAAGACCATGCAAACGCCTGCCACCGAGCCGAAGATCCAGGGCAGCGGAAACTTCTCGAACACGCTCGCCACCTGGCCGCCGATGAAGTTGCCGAGCGAGGTGGCGAGGAACCAGATGCCCATCATCTGGCTGACGACGCGCGGCGGTGCCAACTTGGTCATCGCCGACAGGCCCACCGGACTCAGGCAGAGCTCGCCGATGGTGTGACAGAGGTAGACGGTGAGGAGCCACACCGGGCTCACCCGTCCGCCTGCCGGACCCAGGGAGAGGGCCGCGGCCATCAATACCAGGAAGCCCGCGCCCACGAAGAAGAGGGCGTAGGCGAATTTCGTCGGGCTCGAGGGCTCGAGCTTGCGCCGGCCGAGGGCAATCCAGATCCAGGCGAAAACGGGCGCCAACATCCAGATGAAGGCGGAGTTCACGGCCTGGAGCCAGCTCGCCGGATACTGGAAGCCGAAGATCGAGTTGCGGGTGAAGCGCTCGGCGAACAAGTTGAGCGTCGAGCCCGCCTGCTCGAAGGCCGACCAGAACAGGATCGCGAAGATGAAGAACAGCAGGATCGCCCACAGGTGCTTGCGCTCCACGGAGGTCCACTTCTGGCTGAACAGGATGGCGAAATACACGACGGGGATCAGCAGAAGCGAATAGCCGACGTACTTGGTGACGTCGGCCACGGAGACTCGCACCAAGACAGCGACGACGACGAGGGCCGCGAAGATGCCGGCGGCGATGAGGAGGTTCCGCCGGTCTCGCGCCTGGGCGGCCGGATCGCCCGCCGTCGCCGGCTTGAGCCCGGCGGTTCCCAGGCGGCGCCCGCCGAGAACGTACTGGACGAGCCCGAGGGTCATCCCCACGGCCGCCGCGCCGAAGCCCCAATGCCAACTGTTGGCCGGGTTTACGCCGTGGCTCGCGAGGAAGCCGCGGAACTGGGTGCTCTGCGCCAGGAAGCCGGTGACGAGGGGCGCGATGAAGGCGCCGAGGTTGATCCCCATGTAGAAGATCGAGAAGCCGGCGTCGCGCCTCACGTCCTCAGGAGTGTAGAGGCCGCCGACCATGGTGCTGATGTTCGGCTTCAGCATCCCCGTGCCCGCGACGATCAAGGCCAGGCCCAGGAAGAAGAACCCGAGGCCATGAAAGATCAAGCTGACGTGCCCCGCGGCGATGATGATGCCGCCGATCAGCACGGAGCGGCGCTGGCCGAGGAGGCGGTCGGCGATCCAGCCTCCGGGGAGAGCCGTCAAGTAGACCAGGGCCGTGTACAGGCCATAGATGGGACCCGCCGTGGCGGCATCCCAACCCAACCCGCCCTGTGCGACGGCTCCCGTCATGAAGAGAAGGAGGAGGGCGCGCATACCGTAGTAGCTGAAGCGCTCCCACATCTCGGTGAAGAAGAGGGTCGAGAGGCCGCGGGGATGTCCGAAGAAGCCCCGGTCGTTTCCCGCCGAGTATTCCAGATCTGTTGTCTTAGCCATTTGCCTCGCTCGCCTCATGCGCAAAAGGGGGAGTTGGCTTGCTCAGCAACCCGGCAACCCGCCGCGTTGCGCTTCCGCTGGAACGTCCTGAAATAACTGGCGGGAGCTTACCGCACCCGGTGGTTTGCGGCCAGAGGCGGGGCTCATCCCAGGAATTCTCCTTCCGGCCTTCCTCGTTGTTCTGCGTTGAGACCGGAGGCTGACTTCCATGCGATTTCCTTCAATGCCCGCGACGCGCTTCAGGCCCTTCATCCTCCTCGTCCTCTTCCTTGCCGTCCTCACTGCGACCCCGGCACTGGCCCGCCCGCAGACGATTCTCGACGACCCCGAGTTCCGCGTCGAGGCCCAGGCGGGCCTCGACCGGCTGTACGACATGGACTTCAACGGCGCCGACGCCATTTTCGCCGGCATCTCCAAGAAGTACCCGGAGCATCCGGTCGGTCCCTTCCTGGAGGCCCTCTCGCCGTGGTGGCAGATCCAGGTCAATATCCTGGACGAGTCGCGGGACGCCGCCTTCCTTCACTCCATGGACGAGGTCCTCGACCGCTGCAAGCACCGCCTGAAGAAGGATCCGCAGGATCTCGACGGCCTGTTCTTCGAGGCGGGCGCCCACGCTCTGCGCGGCCGTCTCTACGCCGACCGCGGCTCGTGGTTCAAGGCCGCTCGCGACGGCCAGAAGGCGTTGAGCAGTCTCCAGGACCTCCGCAAGCGCGATCCCCAGAACCCAGACCTGCTGCTGGGCGTCGGCCTCTTCGATTACCTCGCGGACGTGGTGCCCAAGCAGCACCCCTTCCTGAAGATCTTCATCCACTTCTTTCCCAAGGGCAGCCGCGAACGCGGGCTCGCCGAGCTCTCCCAGGCCGCCGAGAAGGGGCAGTTCGTCTCCACCGAGGCCGCTTTCTCGCTGCTCCAGATCTACTTCGTCTTCGAGGACGATTACGCGACGTCGCTCCACTACGCCAGGCTGCTCCGTGACCGCTATCCCGACAACTCCCTCTTCCACGTCTACGAGGGGCGCTCCTTCGCCCGGCTGAACCTTTGGGACGACGCGCGGCGGAGCCTGGAGGAGGTGGCCGAGCGGCAGGCCGAGGGGAAGCCGGGCTACCGCGGCGACGTGGCCGAGCAGGCTCTCTACCTTCTCGCCCGCGACGCCGTGCGCCGCCGGCAATATCCCGAAGCGATCGAGCTCCTGCTCCGGCTGGAGCGCCAGCCGCAGAAGGGGCGGGAGGAGAGCGTCTACAAGACCCTGGGCCGGCTGTACCGCGGTATGTCTCTCGACGCCCTCGGCCAGCGCGACGAGGCACTTCGCTTCTACAGGCTGGTGCGATCGGCCAAGGGGCCGGACACGGCGAAGACTCTCGCCAAGAACTTCATGAAGTACCCCTATCCTTCGGGATAGACCGTCGGGCTGACGGGACGGCGCCAGAAGTAGAAGATCAGCGCTCCGGCCACCAGGGCCACGGCGCCGGCGATGAGGTTCTTGGCCTCCGCGCTGGCCGCGAATACCACGCAGAGAATCGCCGCGGCGATGGGAATCACCGGTCCGCCGGGCAGGCGCACGGCGGGCTCCTTGGCGAGCTTGCGGCGCAGCACCGGCACCGCCAGCGCCGTGCCGAAGTAGGTGGCGAGCCGGGCCACGGCCGAGAGGGTGGCGAGCGCCTCGAACGAACCGGTGAAGGCCAGCGGCAGAGCGATGGCCGTCTGCGTCAGCACGGCGACCCAGGGAGTCCGGAACTTGGGATGTACGTCCGTGAGAATGCGGGGGCCGAAGCCGTCCTTTGCCAAGGCCCAGAGATACCGGGGACCGGAGAGAACGGTGTTGCTGTTGGTCCCCAGGATGGAGATGGCGCCGCCGATCGTCATCAACAGGCCGCCCCAGCCGCCGAGGAAGCGTTGGGCGGCATCGGCCAGCGGCGTCTGGGAGTGGACGACTCCCGGCAGGGTTCCCAGCGCGACCCACTGCACGCCCGTGTAAATCAGGGTGACGATGACGATCTGGACGATGAGGGCGAAGGGCACGTCACGCCGCGGGTTCTTGAACTCCCCCGCCGGCGCCGCCGTGTTCTCGAACCCGGCGTAGGCGAAAAGAAGAAGCAGGACGGCGTCGCCCATGTGGCCTGGCGTGGTGGCCTGAACGGACTTCGCGAGGCCCGGCGAGACGTAGAAGATGCCGACGAAGATGAAGATCAGCAGCGGCAGCGTCTTGGTGATCGCCAGGAAAACCGCCGTGCGCACTCCCGACTTGACGCCCACGACGTTGATGCCGGTGAGGATCAGAACGGGCAGCAGGATCGAGATCGTCCGTCCGACTCCGATGTTCGCTTCCGGCCAGACGAAGCCCAAAGCGCGGGCAAACCCTACGGAGAGAGAGGACACGGAAGAGACCCGGGCGAGCCAAGTCATCCATCCGACCTCGAATCCCACCAGCTCGCCGAACGCTTCCTTGGTGTAGACGTACGCGCTGCCGGGGCGGTCGAAGTAGCTCCCCGCCTCCGCGAAGCAGAGCACCAGCAGGAGGACCGCGAAACCGGCCAACACCACCGCGCCGACGCTCAAGTAGCCGAGGAAGCCCGCCGCCGCGGCCGGCAGCAGATAGACGCCGCTGCCGATGACGTCGTTGACCGAGAAGCCGACGATCTCCCAGCGCGAGACTGCCCGGCGAAAACCAGGACCCGGCGCAGGAGGGGAAAGGGTGGAATCGATCAAGACGAGAGATGGTATCACCGCCGCGGAGGAGCGCCGCGAGAGAGACCCTCATCACCCCGACCCTTTTCTCCCATCGCCCTCCCTCCAGCCGGGAGAAGAGGGAGAACGGCAAAAGCAACTGAGACCTCCGTGCTAATGTCGCCGACGATGAATTGGGAACCCTTGATCGTTGCTGCCACGGCGGCCCGCGCCCGCGCCTACGCACCCTATAGCCACTTCGACGTCGGCGCCGCCCTGCTGATGGAAGACGGCTCCATTCACGCCGCGGCCAACGTCGAGAACTGCATCCCCTCACTCGGCATTTGCGCCGAGCGCAACGCCATGGCGGCCGCCGCCTCGGCGGGCTGCCGTCGCCCTCAGGCCGCCGTTGTGATCGCCGACATGACGCCCCCCGCCGCACCCTGTGGCCTCTGCCGCCAGACTCTCGCCGAGTTCGCCCGCGAACTTCCCGACCTCCCCATCCTGCTGGTCAACCTGCAAGGAGAGCGGCAGGTGACGACGCTGGCGGAGCTTCTGCCGCGGCCGTTTTCTTTGCCGGGGTAATTTGCCCCAGAAAGGCGGGGAAATGGCTGCTGAGCCAAGACCCTCATCACCCCGGCCCTCTTCTCCCGCCCCCGCCCAACCCCCCACGCCGGGAGAAGAGGGGGACGAAAAAGTAGACGTTGCGCAGTGTTTCCCCCTCTCCCGGTGTGGGGGGTTGGGCGGGGGCGGGAGAGGGGGCCAGGGGGTGAGGGTCCGCCCCGTAGGGGCGCTGCTGACGCTGGGTCGAATCACCTGTCTACCGCCGGGCCTCTTTTCGCACTACTCTTATAGGCTGAAATTCCCCCGGAGGGTTGTGCCACTCGCATGGAAGCTACCGGTCCGCTCCCGGCGCCGGATTTAGGCGTTTTGCCCGGCGATCTCGCTGCCGCTCTGATACCGCTGGTCGCGCGCATCTCCGCCCTGCTGCCCCCGCTCGAGGCGAAGGGGGGTCGGACGGTGTTGGCGGTCTTCGACTCCGGTCCCGGCCAGCTCGGCTCCCCCCGGGTGGGGCAGGTGGCGGTCTGGATCGTTCTCGCCCGCCGAGCCCGGGCCGCCGGGCTCGGCTTCCGTTGGGGAATCCTGCAGGAACCCGGAGAGGCATTGTCCGCTGGAACGACGGCCGAAGGTCTACGCCGCCTGCTCGGCTCGCGCACTCCGCATGAAGCCGGCGGCGAGCAGCTCGCGGCCTGGCGCGAACGGTTGCAAGCAGCCGCGGACGTTGCCGAGGCCTGGCTCATCGGCCCACCCCGCATGGGCTCCCCGCCGTCCCTGCCGGGCGCCTCGCGACTCCAGATCTGGGATGACCTCACGCCGGGCGAGCGGAGAGTCTGCGTCACTCTCTACACGGGCTCCGAGATTGGCGGCCGGGATCTACTCGACCTGCCGGACGAGACCTTTTGCGCCGACCTCTTGCGCTTGGCGCCTCCGCCGGCCGAGCTGCTGGCGGCGACCCCCGCCGCGGACCTGGAAGCGGCTGAGCCGCCCCTCCTTTCCCCGGCACAGCCCGGTCATGCTCCGGCACCTCAGGATCATCCCGAACCGGCTCACCATCATCCCATCCGGGGAGCCAGCCGCTTCTTCCCCCGGCTCACCAGCCGCACCGCTCTGGCCGCGAGGTTTTCGCGAGCGGTCAGCCGCCACCACGCCGTCTATCTTCGCCGTCTCAAGGAGATGTTCGAGAGCGGCGATTTCGACGCGGCTCTCCACTACGCCGTACCTCTGGCGGTGCCAGCCGCGGCCGGCCCGATGCGACTTCCCCTGCGCCCCCTGGCGCCGCGGGCGGAGCTGCGCATTCGCCCGGAGCTTCCGCGGCCGTGGTTCTCCTCCGGCATCTCCCCGGAGGTGTACGGCGAGCTCCGCCGTCTCTACCGCGAGGCGTTTCAGCGCCTGGAATCCCAGGAGCGGATCGAAGAGGCCGCCTACCTGCTCGCCGAAGTGCTTCACGCCCATGAGGAGGCGGTCGGCTTTCTGGAGCGGCACGGCCGCTTCCTTCTCGCCGCCGAGATGGCCGAGGCCCGGCACCTCCCTCCGGGGCTGGTGGTGCGGCAGTGGCTCCTCGCCGGAAACCGCGAGCGCGCCCTGCGGATCGCTCGCCGCTCAGGCGTTTTCGCCGAAGCGGTGACCAGCCTGGAGCGCAGCCGCCAGCCCGAGCACGCTCACGAGCTGCGCCGGCTGTGGGCGCAGGGGCTTGCCGCGGCGGGCGACTACGCCGCCGCCGTCGACGCCATCTGGCCGCTGGAGAGCGATCGATCTCGGGCCTTCCCGTGGATGGACCGCGCCATTGCACAGGGCGGAGCTCCGGCCGGCCGCATGCTGGCGCGCAGGGCGGCTCTGGAGATGGAACCGTTCGAGAAGATTCGAGATTCGTCCCTGGCGCTGCTGGAAAGTTGGCGCGCGGAAGGTGCGGCGGCGAGGTTGGCCTTCGCCGACACGCTACGGCGCGGACCCCGCACTCCGGTGACCCAATCGTTGGCGAGGGTCGCCGTGCGGGCGCTCGCCCGTGACTCCGGCCGGTTGGGCGCCCGCCTGAAGCCGGCCGCGCTACGTCAGCTCGTAGCCTTTGCGGGAGACGCAGCTCTGAAGGCGGACGCTCCGGCCCTTCCGCTGCCGATGCGCGAACCGTGGAGCGCCAGCACGGCCCTCTGGCGAGTGGTGATCGCCGGCCGCGACGCTGGCACCCGGAGCGCCCACGACGCCGCCTTCCTGCCCAACGGTCTCACCGCGGTGGCCCTGGGCGAAGCCGGAGTGCGCTTGTTGTCCCGCGACGGGCGGGCGGTGGCCGAGCTCGATCCGCCGGCCCACCGCCTCGTGGTTTCCGACCACGGCGACCGGGCCTTGGCCCTCGCCAAGCGCGGCGAGGTCTGGCGAGTGACCCGGATCGATTTCGTCAGCCGCAAGGCCGAAGACTGGTGCGACGCCCGCCTCGAAGCCTTCGCCCCCGGCTTCGACGGCAGCCTCTGGCTCGTGGCGGAGCGCCACGGCCTGTCGGCCGTCGAGACCACCACCGCGGGCCTCGACGGCGATTGGGCCACGCCCTTGCCGGGCGCGGCCCTGACGATCGCGCGCTCGGCGACTCACTGCTCGTTGCTGGTCGCCGGCCGCGAGCCGGAGGTCTGGACCTACGAGTTGCCCAGCCTCACTCTCCGAAACCGTGAAACCGTTCAGGCCCGGGGACCGCTCGGTTCCCGGTCCTTGGGGATCTCACCGGAGGGCCAGCTCCTGGAACCGCCGGCCACGCTCCTGCCCGCGGGATCCAAACCGAGCCCGCCCATCGCCGCCGGGGATTGGATCGCCTTCCCCGTCCACAACAAGGCCGGCATGGTGGTCCACCTCCATCACCGCCCGAGCGGCGGCGTGAGAGCAGAAGTCGTCCTCGAGCGGGCGAGCCGCGTCTCCCTTCACCTCACCCCGCAGAACCTCACCCTGGCGGACGACCGCGGGCGAGTGCTGGTGCTCGACCTGGAGTATGGGCAGGTGCGGCGGGATTTGCGGTTGTAGTCCCTTGCGAGCAAAGCCTTTCTCCAGTGGGGAGGCGCCTCGGGCGAACAGACCCGCAGTCCAAAACCCAGCCCGGAGGGCGGCAGACTCATAGCCCAGGTCGCGAGACCTGGGAACTCACGGACGACAAGCACTCTTTGCCCTGCCAAGGGCAGTATTTGGCAGACCTTGGAGGTCCGCAGAGGCTCTCTCTGTTGCTGGTATGCTACTAGTGGAATCGGCCAGTCCACACGGAGGCTAAACCGATGAGCGCAGTCCAACTAGAGATTCCAGAAGAGACGCTGATCAGCTTGAAAACTGACGTGGAGACCTTTGGTCGCGATCTCAAGGTGCTTGCAGCCGTCAAGCTCTTTGAGCTAGGAAAGCTGTCCTCCGGTCGGGCAGCACAACTGGCCAGCCTGACGCGAGTGGAATTCCTTCTTGCCTTGCGTCATTTTCAGGTTTCTCCCTTTCAAATAACGGAGGACGAACTGAGGCAGGACATTCTCAATGCCTGACCGACTGGTCATACGGCAACAGCGCCGGAAATGCCCGGAGACCTATGCGTCATCCGGCGTAGGGTGATAACCATCATAGACAGAGCAAGATGCGTCGCCAGGAGCGTATCGAAGAAGCCTTCCATCGGTTTGTCGCCAAGCATTCTGGAAGCTGGCGCATAAGCTCACCCTAAAAGTTGGCCAACAGAGCACACTGATGAATGAGCCTCTAGGAATGCTCGATGTCATAAGGCAGTCAGGAGCAGAGAAGTTTCGGGCCGGTGCTGATGAATTCGGCTTTGACCTACTGAGTTTTTGGCAATGGGCTTGTTCGGACCTGCTCGGTAACGCGACTCGCGGGATTGTGGCGGAGTTCCTCGTCGCACGGGCACTCGGCATTGCAGATGATGGCGTGCGGCATGAATGGGCAGCCTATGATCTCGAGACTCGGGAGGGCGTGACGGTTGAGGTAAAGTCCTCCGCCTATTTGCAGAGGTGGCATCAAGACAGGTTGTCGCGCATCTCTTTTGTTGTGCCAAAGACGCGAGCCTGGGACCCCCGCACGAATCTGTTGAGTGACGAAGCTACCCGGAAGGCGCAGGTCTATGTTTTCGCACTGCTGGCTCATCAGGACAAGGCGACGGTCAACCCGCTGGACCTCGATCAATGGATCTTTTACGTCTTGCCGACGTCGGTTCTCAACAGCAGAACTCGAAGCCAGCACTCGATCACACTCGGCACGCTTCATGAGATCAGCGGCGGACCCGTGACCTACCAGGATCTTCGCGCGGCGGTAATGCAGGCGGCACAGATTAACACTGCGGCGGCTAACCCTGCCGATGCACCGGACGCGCTTCGCACGCCTGTGAACGGCTGACTGTTTGGCGGCCAGGGACGCGCCCAACTGCAGGCAAGCCGATCTGGATCAATGGCCCCTCAAAGGAGGCACTATGCACAAGTCTTTTGTAGTCGCCGCAGTTGCGATACTTCTCCCTGTCTTCGGCCTTTCCACCGGCACATCCACCAGCTCACAGCAAACGACAAGAGCCGAACCGCACAGCACGGCAAGGCAAGCATCGCGGACCTGGTCCTACAAAGTGGCACATGTCGACAACTACGAAATGGAGAAGGGTCTAAACACGTTAGGCAAGGATGGGTGGGAGATGGTGGCCCCCCTTAAGCCCAATTCGTATTCATATGAGGGCACCCAGCACGAGGGCTACATGTTCATCTTCAAGAAGCCTCAAGGCTGAATTCGCGACTGGCCGCCGCTTCGACCGTCGAGTTGCCTCGGCCACCGTCTATCTCGCCCCTTCAGGGCGGGTCGGCTTGTCTCCGCCGTGTTCCCAGCCCGTTGGGCTGGGCTGAGGAATCTCGCGCCGTTGGCGCGGGAGACCGGCCGCGGGAAAGATTGCTGCGTACCGGGGGCGCATGCCGCAGGACCGTGAAGCTGAAGAAGCTCATTCGAGGTCTTCCAAGTGGGCCTGGAGAGGCGGTAGGTCATGCCGAATAACTTGCCAGATGATCTCAAGGTCTAAACCGAAGTAGTCATGTACGATGCGGTTGCGCAGGCCCGCGATCTGCTGCCAAGGCACGTCCGGATATCGCGCGACAAAATCTTCGGGCAACTGCTTCGTTGCCTCTCCAAGGATTTCCAAGTTCCGTACCACGGCGTCAACGGTCCTCTCATCCTGCCGAAAGGTCTCCTCGTCCATGCCGACCGTGAAGCGCCCGATCTTGCGAATCGCACCGAGCATGTCTTCCACCAGCAGGTCGGGATCGCGCTTAGGCATCAATCAGCTCCGGCTCGATCCGCTTCCAGAGCGAAGGCTTAATGGCACGTCGGGAGACCAGATCCACGCGTCGTCCCAGCGCCTTTTCGAGCTCGTCCCCCAACTCCACGAATCGCAGACCAATGGAGGGATCGACCTCCACCAGCACGTCTACGTCGCTGTCTTCTCGGGCGTCGCCGCGCGCCCAGGATCCGAACAAGGCCAGGCGCCGGATCGGATAACGCAGGCTCAGGACGGGGCGTTGCTCACGCAGGGTTGCCAGGATTTCTTCAAGAGTCGGCATAGAGCGCCTCCTTAGCGTTACATTCCGAGCTCATCGTAGCGTATCGCTTTCGCGGCCCATCTGGAGACCAAGCCGCCGCCAGAGAAGATTGCCGCGGACCGGTGAGCTTGATCGGCGACGGGGATGTTACTCCAGCGCCTGAGAAGCCCTATCAGCCTGCTGGGAAGTTTCGCCGACCGCTGAGAAGCTTCTCGCAACGCTAGGAAAGGTTGCGAGCGCCGGATAAGCTTGCCAGCCTGCCGGTAAGCTTCGCGGACCGCTGAGAAGCCTGTCAGACGCACTGAGAAGGTTATCTCGCTCCGGATAAGCTTGCCGCGGGACCGAGAAGCTTATCCAGCGACGGATAAGCTTGTCAGCCGGCCGATAAGCTTCGCGGACCGCCGAGAAGCTTGTCGGCCGCCAGATACGCTTACCGCGCGCCGGAGAAGCTTGTCGCAGTACCCGATAAGCTTATCCAGCGCCGGATAAGCTTGTTAGCCGCCGGAGAAGCTTACCGAGCAACGGATAAGCTTGTCGCCGAGCCAGATAAGCTTATCTAGGGTCTGAGATGCTTGTCAGCCGCCGAATAAGCTTGCCGCGCGCCGGATAAGCTTATCCACGGCGGGGAAAGTCTCTGGGACGGCGAGGAAAGTTCCCAGCTTGCAGACAAGGTCGTCTGCCGGCGAGAAAAGTATCCCTCCGGGACAACCATCATGGAACGGGACCAGGGACCCTCGGCAACGCCGCCGCCAGCTCCGCCGCCGTCTTCACCCTGAGATCGGCCTGAACGCCTTCCAGCTTTTCGGGCCGGGGAAAGCCCCATTCGACGAGGGCGAAGGCGCAGCCGGCGTTGCAGGCGGTCTCGGCGTCGACCCAGGTGTCGCCCACCAGGAGGAGACGTTCGACGGGGACTCCGAGGCGGCCGGCCAGGATGTCGAGACCTGCAGGGTCCGGCTTGCGACTGGGGAGACTGTCGCCGCCCAGGATCTCGCGGAAATAGCCGGTCAGGCCCAAGCCGTCCAGGATCTTGCGCGAGAAAGCCTCTCCCTTGTTGCTCAGGAGGGCCAGAGGATAGTGCCGAGCGAGATCGGCGAGCATCGACTCGACGCCGGCATAGACCTTCGTGGCGTCCAGGCAGACCTCGTCGTAGTACCCGAGGTATTTCGCCAAGGTCTCGTCGATCTTGTCGGGCGGAAACCCGGGGCCGAGGGCCCGCTCTACCAGCAGGCGGGCTCCCTCCCCCACCATCGTCACCACAGCCTCCAAGGCGAGCGGCGGCAGGCCCTCGTCGGCGCGCATCCGATTGATGGCGGTCGTGATGTCGCGGCGGGAGTCGATCAGGGTGCCGTCGAGGTCGAAGACGATCGCTTCGGGGTGGACCATTCCTCGCCGTCAGCTCTCGACGAACTCGGCCTCGACGCGGCGCGGCAGAATTCCAGCCTCGAAGCCGCGGTCGAGGAGGAGCTGCACGGCCCGGCGGCCGGCCTCGCCGTAGTCCCGCGTCCAGTCGTTGACGTACATGCCGACGAAACGGTCCGACCTCTCGGGATCGTCCTCGAGGCCGCGGGCGTAGCGCGTGGCGTAACCCAGGGCCTCCTGGCGGTGATCGAGGCCGTAGTTGATGCTCTCGGTCAGTAGCCGGCAGAGACGGCGCTTCAAATCGGGGTCCAGGTCCCGCTTGATGCCGTTGCCCCCCAGCGGCAGGGGCAGGCCGGTCTCGCCCTTCCACCACTCGCCGAGGTCCACGACCTTGCGCAGGCCGAGGTCGCCGTAGGTGAGCTGCCCTTCGTGGATGACCACGCCGGCGTCCGCCTCGCCCGATTGCACGACGTCGAGAATCTTGTCGAAGGGGACGATCTCGGTGGTAACGTCCGGCTGCCAGAGACGCAAAGCGAGATGAGCGGTGGTGAGCTCACCCGGGATGGCGATCTTCAGACCCGGCAAGTCGGAGCGGCCGATCGGCCGGCGGGATACGACGATGGGGCCGTAGCCGTCGCCGAAGCTCGCCCCCGAGGGCATGAGCTGGTAGCGGTCGGCGAGGTGGGCGTAGCCATGGAAGGAGAGGGCGGTGATCTCGTAGGTCCCCTGGAAGGCGGCCTGGTTCAGGCTCTCGATATCCTGGAGGACGTGGCGAATCTCCAGTCCCTCGACGTCCAGCACGCCCTGCGTCAGGGCGTAGAACATGAAGGCATCGTCCGAATCCGGGCTGTGGGCGATGCGGATGGTGGTCCGAGTCAGGGTTTCCGTCATGGCCCAGGAGGGTATCAGAATCGGGGACTGCAGCGGCTTGGAGGATCGGGATGGCCGTCCACTCCTGAGGACAGATCGGCGGGTTCGACGCCGACCTCCCCAAGGAGATCCCCCGAGCTTCTCCGTGATGGCACGACCCTTGAAGAGAGCTGTGGTCAGGTTGCGAAGGCGATGTTTCCCCAGCAATTTCAGCCAGGAGGCTTAAAGATGAATACCAGGACTCAACGACGATTCGCGAAGATCTCCGGAGCCGCACTGCTCCTCACCGCCGCGCTGGCACTGCCGGCGTTCGCCCAGCGCCACCATTGGGACGGCTGGGAGCGTGGCCGCGGCCGCGGCGCCTTCGAGCTCGACGGCACGTTCATCGGCATGGAGCAGGGCTGCGCTCTCATTCGGGAGCACGGTGGAAGGGTCGTTCCCCTGCTGGGCAACCCCGGCGATCTCCAGCGGGGAGACCATTTGCTTTTCCGTGGTCAGCTCCAGGGCCGTAGCGCCTGCGGTCCGGCGTTCCGGGTCAGCGAAGTGGTGAGGCTGTGGGCAGACGGCAGCCACCGCTACGTCATCTACGACCGCCACCGTGACGGCGAGTACGTGGCGCGCAACGGCTGGTGGGACCGCTACAATCGGGACCATCGCGGGCGCGGACGCGGGTAGACCTGCTGAAGTCTCGTTACCGATGCCAGCCAATGTAGAGACGCCCGCGGGGAACCCCGCGGGGCGTCTCCTCGGAGGCAAGATCCCTTCCCTACTCGTACTGAATGAATCCCGGCGCCATGATGCCGTCGGGATCGAATTTCTTCTTGGCTTCCAGAATGCGCGGCCAGCGGTCGCCGAAGTGCTGAGCCCATTTCTCCGCCGTGTCGAAGGTGATGAAGCCGGAGAGGTAGCGCTTGCCGCCGTAGTGGATGGAGAGCTCGCTCGCCATGTCGAGCTGGGCCAGGGCGCGGTCCAGGAAGCGGGCCGGCACGCCGGGGAGAATCCCCCAGCCCATCACGTACTCGCCTCCAGGATGCATGAAGAGAGGCGCCTCGGAGGTCGGCGTATAGGCCGGCCAGAGGAGGATGTGGCCGCCCGGACCCAGGGCCTGGGGCGGCGTCTGGTCGAGCACCCCCTCGATGAACTCCCGCGAGGTGTCCCAGGGAAGGATGGTTTCCATCCACGGATGGGCCATGTCCCAGTAGCCGCTGCGCCGCCAGAGCTCGAAGACCGGATCCATGCGGTTGCAGAACTCGGATTGAGTGAAATCCTCGGTGTGAACGCGCCGGTAGGGGGAAAGGCCGGCCAGCGTCGCCGCGTCGTCCGGCTCCTCGCCGGCGTCGAGCTCGACCGTCAGGTGAAGCGGGAAGAACCAGGCGGCGAAGGTCTGCATCCCCTCGCCCAACTCCATCCCCTCGCCGATCTTGCGGATGCCCTGAAGGCACGGCGTGCACCACGACTCCAGCGAGGAGAAAGTGGAGTTGGCGGGGTTCATCACCTTCTTGAGGTCGTCCATCACCGTGGCGAGATCGTCGTAGAGCAGGTAGTACTTGCGCACCACGCTCTTCGCCCGCCGCAGGCGGATGGTCGCTCGGGTGATGACGCCGAACTGCCCGAGGCCGGAGCGCACGACGTCGAAAAGGTCGCGGTTGCGCTCCAGCGAGCAGGTGACGATCTCGCCGGTGCCGGTGACCACCTCGATCTCGGTGACGTTATCCACCTGGGCGCCGTAGCGGAAGCTGGCGACGCCGAGGCCCGCCATCGAAAGCGTGCCGGAGATCTGCACGCCCAGATTGTTGGTGAGGACTCGGGGAACCAGTCCCTTCTCCAGAGTGGCGGCCACCAGGTCGCGCCAAACGACGCCGCAGTCCACCGTCGCGGTCTCATGCTCCTCGTCGATCTCGTGGATGGCGGACATGGACGAGGTATCCAGCAGCACGCCGCCTTCCGTCGTGGCCTGGCCGCTCTGGGTATGGGCCTGACCGCGGGCGACGACGGGAATCTTGCGCTCGCGGCAGAAGCGAACGACCTCGGCGATCTCGGCGGCCGAGGTGCAGCGCGCGACGGCGCCCGGCAGGCGGTTCACCTTGCGTCCGAAGTCGGAACGGTAGAGGGAGCGGATGTCCTCGTCCAGGAGGATGCGGTCACCCAGGATGCCTTTGAGCTCGACGAGAGCCTCGGCGGTGGACAGCGGCGAATGAACGGTCATATCGATTTCTCCCAGCAGGATCTTGAAAAGTCGTCTTCGGCGTCGCGATTTGAAAGTACCGGCGCCTGGTTCTCAAAGCCGCGATCGCGGCCGTGGCGGCGGCGGCAGCGGGATGTCGGGCGTCTCGGTCGGACGCGGTTTCTCTCCAGGTTTCAGGGGCATGAGAGGGCCTTGGGTCACCCGGCCGGCAACCGCCTGAGGGAGCACGGTTTTGAAACCGGCGCGGATCCAGGACTCGATGCCGCCGGTCATCAGGATGACGTTCTCGAAGCCGCTGGAACGCAGATTGGCGACGCCGTCAGCCCCGCAGGTGTCGGCCCGGCAGTAGACCAGGAACGTCTCGTCGCGGTAGGCGCTGATCTCCAGCAACTGGTAAGGCAGTCGATCCAGGGGGATATTCCGCGCCCTCTGGAGGTGGCCGGTCTCGCCGTTGTACTCCTGCGGCGTGCGCAGGTCGATCACCAGCATCTCGGGGTTGTCCCGGATCAACTCGTAGGCGACCGGCGGGCTCAGCTTGCGGAAGAGCTCGACCTTGCCTCGCCCGCGGTGTAGATAGGAGCAACCCATGATCAGCAGGACGGCCAGGACAGGTACGGTCCAGCGCAAGAGGAGACGGACGGCGCGGTGGGAGGGCTCTCTCATTCCGGAGACCAAGTCTACACCTCCTCCAAGTCGACCTCGGGCCGTACCTCGCCCACCTTCAACCCGCGATGGTTGTGGAGGGCCGGAACGTGGAGATCCGCGAGGTCCGCGAGCTCAGCCCCCGCGAGGCTGCCGAGCTGGCGCAGCACGTCGAGCACCACACCGTCGCGGCACCGCTCGCCGCCGTCGGCGATCTTGACCGCCACTCCCAGGGCCACGGGACCCCGCACCGCCAGGCTGTAGAACCCCTCCGCCCCCTCCTTGCCCAGCACCCGGCCGCCGGTAGCACTCATCAAACGGGTGGTGAAACGGCCCGGCCCCGCCACCATGGCCGGCTCACCGGTCATCCCGCGAACGACGACGTCGACCGCCGCCGCGACGTCCGGCGCCAGACCCGCAGCCCGCGGATCGGCCAGCGCCGCGTATCCCAGAGCCGCTGCCGCCAAAGGCATGTGATACGTGGGAACGCTGCACCCATCGAGAGCCTGGCCGATCGCTGCCGGCGGCAGACCGCAAAATTCCGCCACCATTCCCAGGATGCGCGTCTGCAAGGGGTGGCCGGCGGCGACGTAGTCCGCAGCCGGCAAGCCGAGCAGCCGGCAGGCCAGAAGCATTCCGGCGTGCTTGCCCGAACAGTTGTTGTGGAGCGGCGTCGGGGTCTCTCCCGCCTGCCGCAATGCCTCCGCCGCCTTGGCATCCAGCGGCCAATGGCTGCCGCAGAGCAGATCCGAAACGCGGAAACCACCGCGGGCCAGCAGATCCGCTGCCCGCTGCGTATGCTCCGGAGTGCCGCCATGGGAGGCGCAAATCAGGGCGATGTCTGCCGCCGTCAGGGCGAAGCGCTCGGCGCCGCCGGCCAAAAGCAGCGGCAGGCACTGGAAGGGCTTGGCCGCCGAGCGCAAGAAGGTCGCGGCTTGAGGATCCCCCTGGAACGCAACCAGGCGACCCTCGGGGGTGACGGCGGCTACCGCACCGAAATGCCAGGACTCCGGCAGGCCATTGCGGACGACCGTGGCAAGCGGCGAAAACAGGAAGGTCAGCGCTCCGCGGAGAGGGCTGCTTCCACCGAATCGTAGGTGGGAAACAGCTCGTCGAGACGGGCCACGTGTAGGAGCTTGCGGATGCGCTCGGATGGATTGACCAGGATCAGCTCCCGCTTCGAGTTGCGGAAGCGCCCGAGGTAGCCCACCAACTCGCCAATGCCCGTGGAATCGATGAAGTTGATCTTGGAGAAGTCGATGAGGACGTGGCCGTGGTCGTCGGAGAGAGTGCGCTCCAGGGTCTGGGCAAAGAATTGCGCGCTCTCCCCGAGCTTGATGACACCCTCCACGTTGAGCAGGGTGAATCCATCCAGATGGCGTTTTTCGACGATCATCGTCAGGCCGTAAGCGGGCTTCAAGTCTAGCACGGCCGGACCGCGAGTTAACCCGGCCTTGCTGCAAGCCTATCGCGCGGGAAAGCCGACCATTTCGCCGCGCTCGGGGTCCCAGAGCTTGAGGCGAAAGCTGGTCACGACGTCGCGCCAGCCCAGGGTGGTCCGCGGCGGGTCGCGCAGCTCCGGAATCTGCCGCATGGCCTCGGGCAAGCGATAGAACGGGATCCGCGGGTTCAGGTGGTGAACGTGGTGGAAGCCGATGTTGCCGAGGAACCAGCGGGCCACGGGCCCCATCTCGATGTAGGCCGACGAGTGTAGCGCCGAGGCCGCGTAGGTCCATTCATGACGGCCGCGGATCTCGACCTCGGGAAAGTTGTGCTGCACATAGAAGATGTAGGACCCGACGGCGGAGGCGACGATCAAAGGCAGGACCACGCCAAAGACCGCCAGCTCGGCGCCGCCCAGCCGCCAGGCAGCCGCCAGCACCAGCAGGTGAACGAGCAGCGCGATTCCCGAATCGAAGTTCTGCCTGGGGTGGCGCAGGAAGGGGCGCAGGCACATGCCGGAGAGGAAGACCGTTCCGTAGCCCGCCGCGATGGTGAGCGGATGGCGCGTCAACCGATAGTAGAGACGTTGGCGGCCGGACATGCGGCGCCACTGCCCCGTCGTCACCACCGGATAGGAGCCGATGTGCGAGCCCGCGAGGCGCGCCGTGTGGAGATGGTGATAGTTGTGCGTCTCCCGCCAGATTCTGGGGGGATTGAGCGACAGGATGCCAAACAGGCGAAAGAGCGCCGAGGCGAACCGCGAGCCGCGCAGCAGCGAACCGTGCATGTAGTCGTGAAAGAGAACGAAGCAACGGACGATCAACAACCCGGCGAAGACCGACAGGAGAGCCCGCGCCCAGATCGGCCCTGCCAACACGATGGCGGCGAGCGCCGCGCCGAGCAACGAGAAGGCCACCAGGGTATGGCGCCAGCTTGCCGCCCGGTCCTCGCCGATGAATGGGCGGGTGGCCAGGATCAAGGCGCGCTCGGTCCGTTGCGCCGGCTGCGGCGACTCCATCGCCATGTCAGGAAGGCTCATGCGGCGAGCAGTCTGTCACCTTGTCGTCCCCAGGGGAATCCCGATCCTCCGGCAGGTAGTGCGGGGGCAAGAGGGAGGCGATGCTGGACATGATGCCGCGGGTGGCGCCGTCCAGCGTGGAGACGTCCAGAGACCGGGAGGCCAACGTGATCGGAGAGCCCAGGCTGAGATGAACGTCGGCCCGGCGGAACCGGCGCCAGGCGGGCCAGATCCCCTCGGTTCCCCACACCGCCGCCGGAATCAGCGGCGCCCCGCTCTTGGCCGCCAGATAGGCGACGCCGTTCTTGCCTTCCTGCAGCTTGCCGTCCGGGCTGCGGGTGCCCTCGATGGCGACCGCCACGCAGCCGCCGCCTTCGAGCACCGCGAGGAGAGCGCGCATCGCCGCCCGGTCCAGCTGACCCCGGCGGATGAAAACCGCCCCTGTGGCGTTCATGACCGGTCCGAAGAAAAAGTGGCGCCGGAGACGTTCTGCGGCCATCGGGCGCACCCGGCGAGGCAACATTGCAAGGACCATGGGCCCATCGAAATAGCTGAGGTGATTGATGGCGAGGATCGCCGGCCCCTGCGGCGGGCAGCGCTCCGGACAGATCACTCGTGGATGGCTCAAGGTCAGGAAAAGGAAGCGAATCACTCCCCGCACCAGGTCGTAGAGGAAGGGGCGAAACCGTGGCTGGGCGCTGGTTGCCGGAGGCTCTTTCGCCGTCATGCCTGCTAAAACCGGTTGGCTCGAAATCAGCTCGCCACCTGGTCCTGGATGGCGGCCACCAGGTCCCGCGCGCTCGTCATCTCCATGAGAAAGTCGTCGGAGAAGGCGATGCCGAGGCGCTTCTCCAAGCGGTCCACCAGCTCGAGGGTGGTGATGGAGTCGAGCCCCAGGGAGTCGAGATCCTCGAGTTTCTTGACCTTGCTGAACTCGGCGGCGCGCGCCGGGGCGACGGCTTCCAGTCCTCGCCGGATGTGTTCGATGATCGCTTCTGTCGTCAACGCGCCTCCTTGACCGGTCGAAACTGGGTACGAAAACGGGTCCAAAGGGAACGGACGATCTGTTGCGCAAGATCGGTGAAGCGGCCGCGCGAGGCGGTCATCCGCGAGCCCGTCGCCCCCAGCTCTCCGTTCAAGTACAGCTCCCGGGTCTTGCGGCGCTGCACCTTACCTGACGAGGTTTTGGGCAGGCAATTCTTGCCGAGCAGCACGACGTCGTTGGGCGCCAGGCCGGTCTCGGCCTGCACCACCCGCTTGATCTCTTTGATCAGCCTCTCCACTTCGTCCGTCGCAGTCTCCAGGACGGTTGTCTCCAGAACGATCACCACAAACTCGGACTCCTCCCCGGGGACCGAGAAGGCCACCACGTTCCCCTGGCGAACGCCGGCCAGCTTGCCGACCGGCCATTCGAGGGACTGGGGATGATAGTTGCGGCCATGGTAGATGATGAGGTCCTTGATACGGCCGGTCACGTAGACATGGCCGTCCAGCAGGTAGCCAAGGTCGCCCGTGTAGAGCCAGCCGTCGCGGAACGTCGCCCGGGTGGCCGGCTCGTTGCGAAAATAACCGGCGGAGACCGACGGCCCGCCGATCAGGATTTCCCCTTCGACGCCGGCAGGCAGGTGCAGGCCCTCCTTGCCGGCGATGACGACCTGGTGGCCGGGAATCGGCACGCCGCAGGCCACGTGCGTCAAGGCCGGCTGGCCTTCCCGCGGCGGCGCAGCCACTCCTTCGCCCTGAAACGTGGCGGCGTCGACGACGTTGAGGCGCAGTCCCTCGTTCATGGGCGTGAGCGACGCGGCAAGAGTAGCTTCCGCACAGCCGTAGCCCGGGCGCACCAGGTCCGGCTGCAGGCCGGTGGCGGGCGAAAACCGCTGCGAGAAGGTGCGGAGGGTTTCGGCGTGAACCGGCTCGCCGCCGCAGCCCAGTACCTTCAGGCAGGAAAGGTCCCAGCCGGCGAGCTGCTCGGCGGTGGCGCGCCGGGCCACCAGGCCATAGGCGAAGTTGGGCCCAAAGGAAATCGTGGCGCGATGGCGGTGGATGGTCTCCATCCAGACCGTGGGATCGCGCAGGAAACGCAGGGTCGGGATGAAGACGACCGAAACTCCGAAGCACAGCGGGGCGACGACGAAACCGATGAGGCCCATGTCGTGGTAGAGCGGCAGCCAGGTCACGCCCAAGTCTTTCAGCGGATCGGCCTGGAGTCCGCCGGGGCCGAGAATCCCTTCGCTGTTGGCGATGAGACCGCGATGGCTGATCATGACGCCCTTCGAATCCGCGGTGGAGCCCGAGGTGTACTGCAGGAAGGCGATGTCGTCAGGATCGAGATCGGGATACTCCGGGACCGGGCGCTCGCGCTCCAGGTGCTTGTCGGTGATGAGCCTTTCCAGGGACGGGACCTCGCCGACGAGAGCCCAGAGCACGCTCTCCAGCCGTCGCGAAGCGAAGAGCATCCGCGCCTCGCAGGACGCCAGCAGCCTGCCGATCCGCTCACTGTAGGAGGCGAAGTTGCCGAGGCCCAGAGGAGGGTAGAACGGCACCGGGATGACACCCACCCTCAGGCTCGCCAGGAAGGTGAGAACGAAATCCTCCGGCTCGACGACCACCATGCCGAGGCGGTCGCCCTTGCGCAGCCCCAGCGCTTGCAGGGCTCCGGCCCGCCGGGCGGTCTCCTCGGCAATCTGGACGAAGGAATAGAACGTTTCGTCGCCCTTCAGATCCTGGAAGGTGCAGCCATGGCCGGGCCAGAGCGCGGCGGCCCGGACGATCGCCTCCGCCATCGTGCGGATGTCCAGCGGGCGGATGGCCGGTTGCTGGGAGAGGTTCTGTACCTCTGCTTCTAAGGTCGAAAAACGCATCCAGGTCTCTTGACCCGGGATGGTACACCGGAGCGCCGGAACCGGCAATCGGAGCGCGTGGAAAGCTTTCGCCTTATTCTGCGCCGCAGACACCGAGCGAAATGGCTTTTCGGATTGTAGGCGAGCACGAGTTGCGAGGAGGCGAGGGTCACGAACCACGTCACCAGGTCGCCATTCTTTTGACCCATCAGCACGTTTACATTTACAGATGGATCGGCGCTGACAAAAACGTCCGGACTCCTGAGATGATCGTGGATGAGGCGCGCGGCACCGAGCGACCCATGCGCTTCGCCCTTGTATTGATAGCCGGTCGCTGCGGCGAATGCTGGACCCACACCGTTTTCCATGACCGTAGCGAGAGATCCCGCATACAGGACCGAAACCGAGCCTTTCTGAGCAGTGTCAGCGCACGCGGAAAGAAGCATGGAGGCGACAACAAGCGCGACCAGAGACGCGCCCAGGCTCGTTGACGGGAGAATCCGCTTCATAGGCCTCCTTGTTGTTATCCACGCCTTGGGGGATCACGCGGGAGAATACTACAAGACGAGTAGGGCAACGATCCGATGACGCTCCATGATGGGCTCCTTTCCTGCAGAGCTTTTCTCCCCGCCGCCTCAATCCTTTTAATTCTACAACTTCTTCGCCAGGGACGAGATGAGACCGAACTTGATTGCCTGAGCTCCTTACCTTTTCTTAGCCGCCGACTGCTGTCCCGTCCCTGGAGCCGTCAACAGCTTGAGCGGCTTTCGCGGCATCAGGCCTGCTTCGCGCTGCCAGCCGGCCATTTCTTCGAAGGTCCAGGTGCCGGACTGGCTGGTGAGGGCGAAGTAGAGATTGAGGAGGGCGCCGATCTGTCCCGCTTCGCCGGGCGAGCCGGGGCGGAAGAGCTCCTGAATGACGAAGACTCCGCCGGGACGCAGAGAACTTGCGACGCGCTTCGCCAGGGCGCGGTTGGTGGCCTCGTCGAAGTGGTGGACGAGATTGGAAATGAAGACCACGTCCCAGGCTTCCGTGCCGAGATCGTCCGTCAGCGTGTTGCCGACGCGGTGGACGACGCGGTCGCCCATCTCTTCCCTCGCCAGCAGGGGCGCGGCGTGCTCCACGGCCTCGGCCAGGTCCAGGATCACTGCGCGCAGCCCCGGATGCCGGCGGCAGATCGCCGCCGAGAGAAGGCCGTGGGAGCCGCCGATATCCAGAAAATCCCTGGCCCCTTTCGGCACCGGCGTGCGCCGCGCGACTTCGGGTACCCAGGTCGAGACCGTCGCCCGCATCCCCCGTTGGTAGATTCCCCACTCTTCAGGCGTCAGCGAGGCGTGGAAGTCCAGAGGCCTGCCGGTGCGCAGGAAGTCGCCGGTGCGCGAGAGGAAGTCCCACTCGAGGAAGAGAAGGAGCATCTTGTCCCGCAACGACTGGCCGGCGTCGGCCAGCAGCCACTTGCGCGACGTGCGCGTCAGTGAGTAGCGGCCGGCGCCGAAACGCAGGTACTCGCAACCGGCAAGAGCCTCCAGGAGTTTGCGTGTGGCCCGCGGCTCGCCGCCGCAGCGGGCGGCGATCTCCTCGGCGGTGAGCGGTCCGTCTGCCAGGGAGTCGAAAACGCCGAGCCGCGTCCCCTCCATCACCGCCCGCGCCAGAAGCATGGCGACATGCGTGTCCAGCAGCGGCACCGGCAGCAGGCCCAGAATCGCCCCGGTCAATTCGACCGGATTCTGGGGAATCCCTCCAAGCTTCATAACGTCAAGCTAACGACGGCCTTCCATGAACCGCCGCAGCGCGCGGTTGACCAGCACGGGGTCGCCGGCGGCTTCGGGGCCAAAGGCGATTCCCACGGTGTCCCCTTCGCGCCAGGAGACGTTGCCGCTGACGTCCAGGATGGTCGGCTCGCCGGGCCGGCCGAGCCGGAAGCGGAGGGGCAATCCCGTCTGCCAGGTCGCCGGCACGCCGGAGAGGCCGACGCCGCCCAGGGAAAGGTTCTCCAGCATCACCGACAGCCGCGCGCCGTCCTCCAACTCCAGCACCGCGGGCACGCCCAGCCGGATGCGCACGTCCCGCTGGCCGGCGAGACCCAGCAGGGCGGAGACGTTCATGCCGTGACGGCGGATCACCTCGGCCCGCAGCTTGAGCTCCAAGGCGGGATTGTCGCGCAGCACCTTGATGAGGTCGGTTTTCTCCACCCGCAGCAGGACGGCGGGCGTCGCAGTGCGGGCCGAGGCGTAACGCCGGGCCTTGTCGTTGAGCAGACCCATCTTGCCGAAGAACCCACCCGTTTCCAACCGCGCCATCACTTGCTGGGGCTTTCCCACTTCGTCGCGGAAGACCGTGACCATCCCTTCCTGGACGATGTAGAAGGCATCGACCGGATCGCCTTCGCGGAAGATCAGCTCGTAGGCCGGATGGTGCTCCACGATGACGAAAGCCGCCAGCCGCGCCAGCTGCTCGTCGTCGAGATCCTTGAAGAGGACGATTCCGCGGAGAAAATTCTTCACTCCAAACTCCTCCGCATTTTGGATGAGGCCATTTTGGATGAAGCCATTTTGGATTTTGGATTTTGGATTTTGGATTGTAAAAACAGAGAAGGGAGCTTCTCCTTTCCCATCTCCCCAATCCAAAATCCAAAATCCAAAATCCAAAATGGCCTCATCCGCCCAGCTCCTTGACCAGACCTTCCAGCTGGCCGCGCTCGGCGGGGTCCGACTCGAGGTTCAGGGCGCGGCGGAAGCAGCGCAAGGCGTCCTCTTTGTCGTCCAGATTGTAAAGGTAGATGGCGCCGGTGGTCTTCCACAGGTCGGCCCGGTTGGCCGCGATGCGCAAGAGCTGCTCGTAGAGCTGCGCGGACTCCCTGAAACGTTTGAGGTCGTAGGCCGTGCGGGCGGCGTTCTCGATCGGCACCGGGTTGGCGGGGGCGCGCCGCGCGGCCTCGTGAAAATCGAGCAGCGCCGGCTCGAGGTTGCCGCTCTCGGCGCGGCCGATTCCGCGCTCCAGGTAGATCTCGGGCTCATGGGCGCCCGCCTTCAGCGCGGTATCGAGCACCGCCAGCGACTCCTTGCGGTCGCCGCGCTGGCGCAAGATGCGCGACAGGTTGGTCGCCGCCACCGACTGCGCCGGATCGAGAGTCAGCGCACGGCGATACTCCCGCTCCGCCTCCTGTTTCTTGCCGAGATCCAGAAGGCAGCCGGCGGCGTCGGCGATCGGCACGGCGTTGAGGTCGTTCTCCTTCTGTGCGCGCTGGAAGAGATTGAGGGCGGACTCGATGCGGCCCGTCTGGCGCAGGCAGAAGCCGGCGAGGCTCAAGGCCGGGAAATTGTGAGGGTCCTTCTTGACGATCGCCTGCAGCTCCGGCAGCGCCGTGGCGCACTTCCCCTCCTGCACGCTCTGGGTGACACGGTGGAGGTCGCGAGCGACGCCGGCCATGGCCCGCGGATCGGGCAGGCTCCCCGTCACCGGACCTTCGGCGACGCCGCCGAGATAGCCGAGGCTGGCGAGCTGCCGGCGTTGCTCCGCGGAGAGCACGTTCTCGGGACGGACGGGAGTGTCGAGCTTCTCGCCCTGCGTCTTGACGAAGGCCACCAGCTTGCCTTCCCAGGTGCGCGCCGACTGCGCCTGCGCGGGCGCCAGATCGCGGTTCTCGCCGGGGTCCGCCGTCAGGTCGTAGAGGCTGCTCTTCGGCGCCCTGACATAAAGGAAGCGATCGTTGGCGAGCGAGCGCAGCGGGTACCACTTGTAGGCGAAGAAGGGCAGGAAGCTTTCGGTGTAGGTCTGGCGGGAGCAGTCCTGCCCCGCAGATTTCGCGGGCAACGGCAGGAGGCTGCGGCCGTCGAGACCGGACACCGCGGCGCCGCCGGCGAGGGAAAGGAATGTCGGGGTCACGTCGACGGTACTCACCAGGCAGTCGCTGACCCGGCCGGGAGGGACGTCCGGTCCGGCGAGGATCAGCGGCACCCGCCGGGCGGCTCGGTTGAGCAGCAGACCGTGCGTCATCTCGCCGTGCTCGCCCAGCATCTCGCCGTGATCTCCCACCGCCATGACGTCGGTCGCCGCCGGCAGCTTCTTCAGCAGCTCGCCGATCTGCTCGTCCATGAAGGCGATCTCGCCGTCGTAGAGGCGGTGCGGACCGCGGGCGGCATCGGCGAAGCGGGTCGGCGGCCGGTACTCCTCGTGGGGATCGTAGTAGTGAACCCAGAGGAAGAACGGTTGCTTCAGACCCGCTATTGCTTTCAGTGCAGAAGCTGTGGTAGCTTCCGCCGTCCTTTCCGAAACCAGCGTCCCCTGGGCATAGCCCGTTCCGAGATCGTCGTCGTAGATGCGAAATCCGTGGTCCAGGCCCTGGCGCCGTGCCAGCACCACGGCCGAGATCACCGCAGCCGTGTCGTAGCCGCGAGCCGCCAGCCGTTTGGCCAGCGTCTCGATCTTGGGCGACAGGACGAAGGTGCCGTTGTCGCGCACGCCGTGATGCGGCGGGAAGAGTCCGGTGAGGATCGTCGCGTGGCTGGGGAGGGTGATGGGGGCGGCGGTGTCGCAACGAGCGAAGCGGCTGCCGCGCGCCGCCAGGGCATCGAGATTGGGAGTCCGGGCGTCCTTGTAACCCCAGGCTCCAAGATGGTCGGCCCGGGTGGTGTCCATGGTGATGAGGACGAGATTCGGAGGCGTGCGCTTCGCCGGCTCCGAGGCCGCCGGGTGAGTCGCCGCCAGCGCTGCAAGCAAACCGGCTCCAGCCAGAAAGAGACCCGCGAATGAGGCTCGTTGAAAAAAAGTGGATCGCTTTTGCCTGGAGCGAGCACCTAGTGTGATGGTAGTCCTCAACATGAGCTGTCCTGGTGCTTTAGAGACATCTTGACTCCCAAGTCTGCGGATTCGGGGGGCGAGTATAGCAGCCGCGAAAGATCTGGCATGGTGATTGTCGGGTGGGAAGGAGGTCCTTCCCTCTCGTGTGGTAACTGGAGGTTTGTACCTCCCTTTTCGCCGTTCCCCTAGGAGGGGGGACCATTTCATGAAGGCAAAATCTCGTCTCTCGCTCAAGATGTGCCTCACGCTGTTGCTGTTGATGTGCCTCTGCGTTGCGATCCCGGCCACGGCCCAGGTCGCCAAGCAGGGAAATGATGTCCTGTCGTCTCTCACCTTCGTCCATGACAAGCTGCAGCAGTCGCAGCCGTTCGAGCCCCTGGACAACGTCCAGAGCCTCGTCGCTCCGAGCATCCAGAACGGCTGGGCAGCCTTCGTCATCGGCGCCAACTCGTCTTGGAAAGCCACCATCGACCACCGCAGCGGCCTGCTCGCCTTCGCCGAGGGCGGCAACGTCGCCTGGGTTCCCGGGCGCGGCAACTCCCTGACCAACCGCGACCTCTCCACCCTTCTCGCCGGCCGCACCAAGCTGGACGTCTCGGTGCTCGACTCCATCGCTCGCAACTATCTGAAGGGCGTGGCACCTCTCATGGGTGTCGATCCCGGCACCCTGGTCCTCAACTCGGGCCGCTCGGGCCAGCCGGCCGGCCATGTCTGGTTCGTGGACTATGACGTCGTCCGCGAGGGCATGCCGATCGAAGGCGCGCGCGTCGTCTTCCGCGTCAACAACGGCAACCTGATTCAGTTCGGCACGGAGAACATCCCGGCCAGCCTGACGGTGCCGCCGACCTCTTTCACCCAGGCTCAGGCTCTGGCCATCGCCTCGAAGTACGTCGGCGGCTTCAATGTCTTCGACAGCTTCCGCGACCGGGGTAGCCTCCACCTGCTGCCGGCCAACGTCGCCAACAACGGCTACGCCGAAGGCTTCAAGTTCGGCCAGGGCCGCGGCATCGCCAAGGTCTGGCAGTTCATCTTCCATCGTGACGGCGTGCAGGGCACCTGGCGGGTGCGGATCGACGCGTCCACGGGCGAGATGCTCGAGTTCGTCGACGTCAACGACTACGTCCAGGCGCAGGTCAGCGGCGGCACGTATCTCAACTCGCCGACCACCGGCGCCGAGGTCGTGCGTCCTGCCCCGTTCGCCAACGTCTCCTCGGGCGGCTTCACCAACTCGGGCGGCGTCTACAACTTCTCCAGCGGCACGGTCACCTCGACCCTCAGCGGCCAGTTCGTGAAGATCACCGACACCTGCGGCTCCATCTCGCAGGCTTCGGACGCTTCCGGCAACATCGCTTTCGGTACCTCCACGGGCACCGACTGCACGACGCCCGGTCACGGCGGCAACGGCAACACCCACGCCTCCCGTGAGCAGTTCTACCAGGTCAACCGCATCAAGGAAGTGGTCAAGGGCTGGCTGCCCTCCAACACCTGGCTCAACCAGGTGCTGACGGTCAACGTCAACCTGAACCAGACCTGCAACGCCTACTGGAACGGCTCGACCCTGAACTTCTTCAAGTCGGGCGGCGGCTGCGCCAACACCGGCATGATCGCCGGCGTGTCGCTGCACGAGTTCGGCCACGGCATCGACCAGAACGACGGCACCGGCACCGCGCCCGACGGCGCCACCGGCGAGTCCTACGGCGACACCACGTCGATCATCGCCCTCCACACCTCCTGCCTGGGCGCCGGCTTCCTGTCCGGCAACTGCTCCGGCTACGGCGACGCCTGCACCTCCTGCACGGGTGTGCGCGAGGCCGACTTCGCCAAGCACACTTCCGGCACCGCGGCAACGGCCCTCAACTTCATCAAGATCCACTGCCCCGCCGGCTCCGGCGGCACCGGTCCGTGCGGCAAGGAAGTTCACTGCGAGTCGTACGTGCCCACCGAGACGATCTGGGACTTCGCCAACCGCGACCTGCCCGGCGCCGGCACCGGCCCGGCCTGGACGACCCTCGATCGCCTGTGGTACCTCTCCCGCAACACGGCCACCAGCGCCTTCACCTGCAACCACACCACCTTCGCCTCCGACGGTTGCGGCACGGGCTCGCTGTGGAAGACCATGCGCGCCGTGGACGACGATGACGGCAACCTGGCCAACGGCACGCCGCATGGCGGTGCGCTCTTCGCCGCCTTCAACCGCCACGCCATCGCCTGCCCCGGCGACGCCGGCGCCTCGACGACGTTCTCCGGCTGCACCCCGCCGGCCACGCCGACTCTCACGGTCACCGCCGGCAACAACTCGGCGGCCCTCTCCTGGACGGCTTCCGGCTCGGCGGTCTACGACGTGTTCCGCAACGAGCAGGGTTGCAACGCCGGCTTCACCAAGATCTCGCCCAACCCCCCCACCTCCGCCACCTCGCTCGCGGAC
>Ga0134121_10000456_pt1 | contig 47449 bp, 34 predicted proteins | sample KB301_FD_96463 | JGI IMG/M metagenome (GOLD analysis project Ga0134121, IMG submission 96463) | Terrestrial soil microbial communities without Nitrogen fertilizer from Kellogg Biological Station, Michigan, USA - KB3-0-1 | ecosystem: Environmental > Terrestrial > Soil > Unclassified ...
CGACGCTGCGCCTGTGGACGCTGGCGCATGACCAGCCGCTCGCCGTGTTCGTCGCCGAAACCGCGCTAGCCGCGGTAGCCGCTAGCCAGAAGCGGCGGCGGGTGCTCACGCTCGATGTGCAGGGACGCTCCTACTTCTTCGATGTCGTTAAAGAACGTTAGATCGGTCGCGCCTTCGGCGAATCGGGTCGGAGAGCGGCTTTCATCGTCCAACCCCTTCGGACACTTCCTTCCAGTTGAGCCCCTGGGTGAAATCTACATTTCCATTTGAGCCGTTGTTCGGCTGTCCCTGACAAACTATCGCTTCAACTCCGACATCATGGCGTCGGACTGCTGGAACTGCAGGCACCCCGAGGTTGGCGGCGACGGCGGACAACCCGTCGAACGCCAACCGTAGTCGGTCTCAAGGACTCTCAGCACGTCTGCCTTGCTTTTGCCTTCGCGAATGAGCCCTATCAGGCGCGATCGCATCGTTTCGAGATCCGAGCGGAATCGAACAACGTCTTGTTTTGTGGAAATTGGGCCATGGCCGGGTATGACGGTGTCGAAATCCAACTGCAGCGCGCCGTCCAGCGTTTTGGTCCAGTCGAGGAAGCTGCCGCCTTGCGCGTAGTCGACGTAGATGTTCACTCCGGGAGGCCGTGTTTGCGTGGTGCCGCCGCGCGGAGGGTTGCGCCCCAGAAACAGATCTCCGGTGTGAATCGCTTTCAACTCCGGAAAGTAAATGACGATGTCACCGTTGGTGTGACCGCGGCCGAAATACTTGGCGCGCACTTCCTTGCCTCCGAGATGGAGGGCGAATTCATCGCTGAATGTAAGCCGCGGCAGGCCGATAGGCGTGCCCGGCGTGTCTTCGTAATAAGGCTGTTTGATGTCCGCGAGATTGGCGCGCGCATTCTTGTGGGCGATGACTTCGGCGATCGGAAGCATTTTGAAATCGCCGCCGGCATGGTCGTCGTGTTGATGCGTGTTGACGACGTAGCGAATCGGTTGGTTCGTGACGGACTTCACTTGGGCGAGGATGTCGGCGTGATTGCGGTCGAACATGTCATCAATGAGAATGACGCCTTCGCTCGTGACGTAGACCGCAACATTGCCGCCTTCGCCGGTGATTTCGTAGAGCTCGCCCTTCACCTGGGTAATGCTCAATCGGCCGGGAGTCTTCGCAGTCTGCGTGTAGGCAGTCCAGGCGCTGAGCGAGACGAAGATCGCGACGAAGATGGAAACAAGAGTTGTTCGTTTCATACCTGGCTCCTATCCCGCTCTTTGAGGAGGGGACGATTACTTCTTCGGCAACGCGTAAACCCGGTACTCGCTCGGGGCGGGCGGAACGATCGGCGGATCGCTTGCGAGACATGGCTGCGTGAGATATCCGTTGCCCCCTGTCGCGACCGCAATGTACTCGCGTCCGTCAACTTCGTATACCGCGGGAATTCCCTCCGAAGCTGCCGGTAGATCGATCTCCCAGAGCACCTTGCCGTTGTCCTGATCGTAAGCGCGGAACTTTCGGTCGGACGACGTTCCTGCCAGGATCAATCCGCCGGCTGTTACCACGACACCGCCGCGCGGAGCCTGACTTCCGAGTCCCGTCTTGCCCTGACGCACGAGAGCCGTGACTTCGCCATCCGGCACCTGCCACGCGATCGTCCCCTTGTTCAAGTCGTAGGCGGTGATCTGCGACCACGGCGGCCCGATCAACTCGAGGCCTGTGCTCTGCGAATTCATGAACACGATCGGAGAGTTGTAGCGGGTGAATTCGGGGCCTGCGTTCGGAGCTGGAACCGGAGGCACTGCCGCCACGGCTCCACGTCCGGCACCTCCTCGTGCCGGCGCCGGAGCGCCCGGTGCTGCAGCGCCTCGCGCTCCACCACCTCGACCGCCGCCCGCGCCGCCGCGGCCTCCTGCGGCACCACCCGGAGGAGGCGGGCATCCGCCCGCGCCTCCGCCAACACCGCCACCGCGCGGACCGCCGGGCGCGACGATTCCCATCAATGTCGGCTGCTCGTTCGAGACCACATACATCAGGCCATGATCCGGATCGACCGCAGACCGCCCCCAGTTTGTGCCGCCATTGTGACCGGGAATTTCGATCGAACCCTTCATGCTGGGCGGGGTGAACAGGCCTTCATTGCGCCAGCCTTTGAATGCTTCGCGTAGAACCTGCTTTTCGGCCTCAGGAATGAAAGGATTGATGTCTTTCTCCGTAAACGATTGCCGCGCGAATGCGGGCGGCTTCGAGGGGAAGGGTTGCGTCGGTGACGAAAACTCTCCGGGGACATCCGACTGCGGGACCTTTTTTTCATCGATGGGCCACAGGGGTTCTCCGGTCAGCCGATTGAACACAAAAAGAAATCCGTGTTTCGTTGCCTGCGCAACGGCTTCCACGTTCCGGCCGTCGTGTTTCACCGTAAGAAGCTTCGGCGAATTCGGAAGATCGTAATCCCATAAATCGTGGTGAACCGTCTGGAAATGCCAAAGGCGCTTTCCCGTTTTCGCGTCAATGGCCACGAGGCTGTTGGCAAACAGGTTGTCGCCTTTTCGGTTGCCGCCGTAGAAGTCGTAGCGAGCGGTGCCAAAGGGAATGAAGACGATGCCGTTCTTCTCGTCCACCGACATCTCGCTCCAGTTGTGGACTCCGCCGGCTGTCGGTAGAGACTCTGCGGGCCACGTGTCCGCACCGAATTCGCCAGGCCGCGGGATGCTGTGGAACGTCCACTTGAGCGCCCCCGTCAGAACATCGAACGCGCGCACGTCTCCGGGGGTTGTGCCGGGCGGATAGTTTGGTCCGCCAGGGAGCGAAAGAATGATGGTGCTCTCATAGATATGGCCGGGATTACCGCCTGGCCGCCCAACAGGACGGTCGGAATTTGCAGTCGGATCGACCGCGCCGTTGTTTCCGAACGACGTGATGGTCTGGCCATTCTCCGCGTTGATTTCGGTGAGATTGCCTCCCGCGACAAAGACGAGACGCTTGTCTCTGCCGTCTTTGCTCTCCCAGTAGTTCAAGCCTTTTGCCGGCGCGCCTTGATGCGTCCAGAGTTCTTTGCCGCTTGTGGCGTCGAGCGCGACGATCGCGCCGGACTTCGTGACGACCATCATCTTGCCAACCACAACCGGACTGAACGTCAGCGCGCCTCCGCCAACGGGGTAGCTCCATGCCATCTGAAGCTGCTTCACGTTGGACTTATTGATCTGCTTCAGCGAGGAGTACTGCGAGGAGTCCGGGCCACCCCCATAGGAGTGCCAGGTTTCGAAGGATCGTTTATCGGCAGCGAACAGAACCAGGGTGGATGCAAGAGCGACGGGAAGAAGGAATCGTGTCATGGTTGGCCTCCGACAGAGGGAATTAGCCACGGGAGTTTAGGGAACTTTGGTGATTGGTGATTGACGAATTGCGATTTGTTATTTGGAAACCCGCAAACTCCATTGCAGTTCGCTTTCTTCAAATAACAAATTTTAATTCGTCAATCACCTATCAAAAAGTTCCCTAAACTCCCGCGCCTAATTCCCCTTGCCTTACTTTTTCGGCAGTGCGAACGCAATGTAAGAACCGGGAGCCCCTGGAGTCCGCGGCGTGCTGGGCGGACTTTGTCCATCTCCACCGGCGGGGATCACGATGTATTCCCGATTGCCCACCGAATAGACCGCCGGGACACCTTCAGTGCCTGCGGGAAGCTTCGCTTCCCACAAGATTTTGCCGGTGTCCTGATCATAGGCACGGAACGTTCGATCGGAAGCCGTACCGGCAAACACGAGACCCCCGGCGGTCACCACGACTCCGCCTCTGGGGAATTGAGCGCCCGTGTTTGTCTTGCCCTGTTCGGCGAGTGCGGAAACGCCGCCATCGGGAACCTGCCAGAGGATCTCCCCTTTATTAAGGTCGTAGGCTGTGAGCTGGCCCCACGGCGGCCCGATCATGGAAAGTCCGCAGCTGGTGGTCAGCATGAAGTCGTACGGCGCGTTGTACTGCACGAAGCCCGCGGGCAGAGTCGATACCGGGGCCGGACCATTGGCTCCGCCTCGTCCGCCACCGCCACCTGCTCCGCCGCCGCCACGTCCACCGCGACCCCCGCCGGCCGCACCGGCCGCGCCCGGAGCGGCTGCTGCGGCTCCCGGCACTGCGGGTATGGCGCCACGAGCAGCCTCAGGTGCAGCTTGATCGGCGGGGAGTGCGCCGCCTCGGCCCGCCCCACCAGCCGGCGCTGCGCCCGCGATAGCTCCGCCTCGCGGGGGCGCCTGATATGAACCGAAGGGACAAGGTTCGCGTTGCGCGGCTGCACCTCGTCCGCCTCCACCACCACCTCGTCCGCCACCCGCCGCAGGTGGATTCAGCTTGATCACCATGGGCAACTCTTTCGAAACGATGTACATCGTTCCCTTGGTCGGATCGACGGCAGAACTTCCCCAATTCGCGCCGCCATTGTTCCCCGGCATCTGTAAGGTGCCGCGGAGGCTTGGTGGCGTGAACAGTCCTTCGTTGCGCAGCTCACGGAGATGTTGTTTGATCGTCTCCTGTTCCGACGCCGGGAGGAAGGGATTCACATCCTTCTCGGTGAAGGACTGCCTGGCGAAGGGCTTCGGCTTTGTCGGAAAGGGTTGCGTCGGAGACGAGAACTCGCCGGGAACATCGGACTGCGGAACCTTGCGTTCTTCGATCGGCCATATCGGCTCGCCGGTTACCCGATTAAAGACGAACAGGAATCCCTGCTTCGTCGGTTGCGCCACGACGTCGACGTTCTTTCCGTTTTGTTTGATCGTCAGCAGCTTCGGCGCGGTCGGCAAATCGTAGTCCCAAAGGTCATGATGAACGGTTTGGAAATGCCAGAGTTTTTTTCCCGTCTTCGCATCGAGCGCAACGAGACTGTTGCCGAAGAGATTGTTGCCCTGCCGGTTGCCACCGTAGAAATCGTAACGCGCCGTACCGAATGGAACGTAGACGATGCCTTTCTGCACATCGGCAGTTAATTCGCTCCAGTTGTGGACGCCACCGAGGCTCAGCCAGGCATCTTTCGGCCATGTCTCGTAGCCGTCTTCGCCGGGATGCGGGACGGAGTGGAATTGCCAGATAAGCTTGCCCGTAGGGATGTCATACGCGTGCACATCGCCAGGTCCCGCTTCGAAAGGTGTCGGCCCACCCGCAGGCATCAAGGGAACGATGTAGGTGTCGCCGATCACTCGGCCAGGATTGTTGGACGTTGCGTTGTTGACGTTGCGTTCGAGGCCGACCTTTAGTTCGACGACACCGTTGTCTCCAAAGGACGTGATGTTCATGCCCGTGCGCGCATCGAGTTCCACGAGGCGCCCACCTGTCGTGTACACAATACGGCGATCCTTCTTATCCTTACTTTCCCAGAAGTCGACGCCGCGGCTCGGTGTTCCGCCCTGATGCCTCCAGAGTTCTTTGCCGGTGCCCGCTTCGAGTGCGATCAACGCGCCACCGCCTGCCACGTACATCACCCCGTCCACCACGGTGGGTCCGAAGACCATATTGCCGGTTCCACCCACTTCGAATTTCCAGGCGATCTCCAACTGTTTCACGTTGGACTTGTTGATCTGTTTCAGCGAAGAATATTGCGACGAATCCGTACCTCCCAGGTACTGATCCCAGGTTTCGAATGAGGGGGTCTCGGCGGCGAATACCAAACCCGCCGTAACGATTAAGATCACGACTAAAACAAGGAGCAAGCCCTTACGCATTGCCGGTCCTCCTATTGAGTGCACTTAAAGAGGTCGGCAGTATACACTGTTCGGCCAACGGATAAGACGCAGGGCAATGTGGGGCCGAAACAGAGTTTTTCATGAAATTTTTGCGTCGGCGAGCCAGCCGTTTCGGCATTCGCGCAGAACGCGAATCGGCTTCAGATTCGAGGGTGATATCCTCAATCCTCCAGTACCGGCGCCGCGGTCAGGACGAAGCCCGATAGGGCGCAGCGATCAAGAGATGAGCGGAGCGAATGCAAGCCCAATAGGGCGCAGCGATCAAGAGATGAGCGGAGCGAATGTGAGCCCGATAGGGCGAAACATCAAGTAATGCAAGCCCGCGCGAAGCGTGAGCGCGGTAGTGCGAAACCCCAGGTAATAGGGGCGCAGCGATCAAAAGGAGAGACGCAGATGAAGGTGAAACTTTCACTATTGATTTTAGTTGTGTTGATTGTGGCGGCCGCGCCCTCGGGGTTTGCCCAGACCAGTGTCGCAGGCAAATGGACCGGCGAGCTTTCCGCGACGGAGGGCCACGGTGTCGCGCAGCCGATTACCATTGAGCTCAAGTTGGACGGGACGAACCTGTCAGGAACCGTAACCGAAGGCGCACTTGAAGCACGCCCTATCCAGGCCGCGACCGTCGATGGGAACAGCGTCGCGTTCCGCACGTCGCGGAACCTCGGTGGGTCCGACATCAACGTGAACTGGAAAGGCGAACTCAAAGGCGATGACCTGGCGCTGAGCCGCGAGATCGGTCCCGCTCCTGCAGAAGCCGGCGGTGGTGGTGGCGGCCGTGGTGGTGGTGGCGGCCGCGGTGGTGGCGGCGGTGCTGCTGCTCCGGCAGCCGGTGGCCGCGGCGGACGCGGTGGCGCCGCTCCTGCCGCAGCGGGCGCAGCGGCTCCTGCCGCGGCTCCTCCGATTCCGCCAGTTCCTGCCACTGACGCTGCGGCCCCTGCGGCAGCCGGTGGCCGCGGCGGCGCTGGCGGTGGACGTGGTGCCGGCGGTGGACGTGGTGGTGGCGGTGCGGCTGGTGCAGCAGCAGGTGGTGCGGGTGGCGGCCGTGGAGCGGCAGCACCTGCAGGCCCAACCGTAATGTTGACCTTGCACCGAGCAAAATAGGAGAGTTTGAGATGCTGATGCGAAAGTTGACCGGTTTTCTACTGGTTTCTCTCCTTGCTCTTCCTTTGTTCGCGCAGAGCGAACAGTACGGTACGCCCATTACCGCGGAGGTCGCCAAAAAGGTCGCGGCGGCCGCGATCGCAGAAGCAAAAAAGAACAACTTCACGATGGCCGTCGCGATCGTCGATCCCAACGGGTTTCTCGTCTACTTTGAAAAGATGGACAACACGCAGAATGGCAGCGTGAATGTTGCCCAGGACAAAGCGAAATCGGCTGCGCTCTTCAAACGTCCGACAAAGGTGTTTCAGGACGGCCTTGCAGCCGGTGGTGTCGGATGGAGACTCCTCGCTTTGCAGGGAGCGGTGCCGGTTGATGGCGGTTTCCCGATCATCGTTGGTGGAAAGATCATCGGCGCGATCGGCGCATCTGGAGGCACTAGCGATCAGGATGGCCAGGTCGCAAAGGCCGGCTCGGACGCTGTGAAGTAACAATGCCCGGGAAAGGGGCCTTCCCCCGGCCCCGGTTTCTCATCGCTCTGTTGTGCTCGCTCTGGCTCGTGTCTCTTGACGCGGGCCAGATTCCTTCCCGCCCTCAGTTGCCCCAGGGCCCGCCTCCTGGAGACTTTGATCTGATTCTTTCCTATGTGACTGTCACCGCAGCAAAAAACGCCACGGCGCCACGACTCTTCAGCGAGAACTTCCACATTTTCGAAGACGGCAAGGAGCAGAAGAACGATTACTTTCTGGTGCAGAACCAACCCGTCAGCATCGGTATCGTGTGGGGCGCCGGCACCGGTTTCGACGATCCGCCGCCCGATCCCGACGTTCGCGAATGCCCGAGGGAGTTTGTAAAGAATTCCGTGCCGGGTTCCGAGTTCTTTCTGCTGTCGGGGGATAAAGTCACAACGTCTTACACGACTGAGCCTGCACGGTTGCCGTCGAACTATGCCTGGAGCGGCGCCTCGTCAGACACCGTGTATATCGGATTGGATGTGCTGAAGGAGTCCGCGAATCCGCGGAAGATTCTGCTGGTGATCGCGCCGCCAGGCGCAGGAGGCGGCGGGCAGTTGCAGTCTGATTATGTGGAGCGTGCTGCCATCAGGCTGAGTACGCAGGGCGCACAGTCCACTCAGGTGCACGTCATGAGTTTTATGCGCGGCGCCGAAGACGCGGATCATCCGGGCGCGATCTTCCTGAGCGAACTCGTCGACTTGACGGGTGGATCCTACTATCTCGGACCGGTTTCGAATTCCGCTTGCGCGAAGCTTGCGAAAGAACTCCGCGTGCAGTACCTCATCGGCTATCACCCCACGAATACGGCGAAGGACGGAAAATGGCGCAAGCTCAGCATGAAGGTGGACTCTCCCGAAGGAGGCCCCAAGCTCTCCGCCCGCATCAAGCGCGGCTACTACGCCGCTAAATCCTGAATTCGGGGCCGAATCTTGAATTCGGGGCCGTGCGAATCTTGAATTCGGGGCCGTGCTACTCGAACCCCGAATTCCCTGAACCCTTATCGTTCTCCAGTTGTCTTCATGGGAAGGCGTGTGAAGGGAGACCATCATGACGAGGATTCGAACGTTGCTGGTTGTTTTCGTAGTCTGCGTGGTGGGCATCGGAGGGTTCCTGGCAGGTCGCGCGAGTGCACAGCAGGTGACTCCGCATGAGCACACCGCACAGTATTCGTTTGCCGGATCCTGGGGCGACTTCAAGACGGTCATTCCCGCAGGCGGAGGCTATGCCTATTTCTTCGAAGCCACTGACGGCTCCATCCGAAATGTGCGTGTCGGCCCCGCCGGTGTTGAAGACATCGAATTGATCCGCCGTTCAGGATCGCTCTCAAATTCACGGGGACGATAGCCCGGCGAATGCTCGAGGCCAAGCTCGGCCGTCCGCTTCTTCGCAGGAAGCCGGGCCCAAAGAAAAGGGAAACAAAGGATGACAGCTCAACGCCGTTGCTGTTTGCAAATAATTCGGGGTTCGAGTAGCACGGCCCCGAATTCAGGGCCAGGCGGCGAACTGAATTCGGGGCCGTGCTACTCGAACCCCGAATTCAAATTGCGGCGGGTTTCCTCAAAGACTTACACTAAGGGAGCCCTTTGAATTTCTCCGGGGAATTCCTGCCTCGGATTTCGGAGGGCTCATGGCCAGACGGCTTCGTAATTTCATGGCGGGCTACGCCTATCACGTCACGCATCGCGGAAATCGAAAGACCGATATCTTCCTCGACGACGTCGATCGCCGCGTCTATCTCAAACTTCTCAGGACGCAATGCTCCAATCATCACGTTCGAATCTGGGCCTATTGCCTCATGGACAATCATGTTCACCATGTTGCCATTCCCGACCGGGATCGCGCGTTGAGCGCGGCATTTCATCGGATCTTCGGGGAGTACGCGCGGTATTTCAATACACGTCATGAAAAGGTTGGCCACGTGTTCCAGGGGCGATTCAAGGCGCCCGTTCTCGACGAGCCTCATCTTTGGAACACGGTTGCTTACGTGGAACGCAACCCGGTTCGTGCGCATATGGTAAAGCAGGCGGAAGATTACCGCTGGTCGAGTGCGGCCGCTCATTGTGGGTTGCGGGAGGATTCTATTATTTCGCACGATTTGCCTCTCCTCACGCTTATTCCAGATTGGCACGCATGGCTGACTAAGGAAGAAAAGCCCGAAGACCTGGACTTCATTCGCCAGCGCACGCGCACGGGCCAGCCCTGTGCGAGCGAAGAGTTCTCGCGAATGCTCGAGGCCAAGCTCGGTCGTCCGCTTCTTCGCAGGAAGCCGGGCCCAAAGAAAAGGGAAACAAAGGATGACAGCTCAACGCCGTTGCTGTTTGCAAATAATTCGGGGTTCGAGTAGCACGGCCCCGAATTCAGGGGCAGGTGGTGGCGACGGGTTCGAGCAGGCTGACGATGATGCGGTTGCCGGCGGGGGCGCGGACCAGCGTGCCTTTCGCCTGAGCCTTCTGACCAGCTTTGGGTCTTGTGTCGAGATACTCGGCATCCTGAAGCTTGAACGTCAAGGTTCCAACTGGAGTCGTTTGAGCTATTGCGAGTTCTTCTTCGACGTGGACGAACTGGCCTCGAGTTCGCACGGGTTCAGTGGAATTCACCAGCAGCCACGTATCGTTAGGGCCGGCTTGAATGCATCCGACGACAAGTACGGCAGCCGATGCGGGCACTGGAGCCGGACCGTCCTTCTTGATGACCCGAATCTGTGCCAGCGCGTCGAGTTTCAGTTCGGAAGGACCGGAAGGCATCGCATTCGCTTGCAGCACGTACGAAAGGATGTCGAGGTAAGCCTCTGTGCTGAGGCTGCCGGGCTTTCGGAGCGGCATTGTTTTTAAGTCCGCAAAGAATGCGTCGAGATTGTCTTCCCGCCGCCTTTCGATAAACTGCTCACCCTTCAACGCATCCTCTATTCCTGTGAGATCCGTCTTGTGGCAAGTGACGCAGTTCGCCTCGAATGCGATCTTTCCGCGATCGGCCTGTGCCTCCGTGTAGACGCCATCCCAGACGTTGCGCGATTGCAGAAGGAGGCCGGCCAAAGTTAAGTAGAGTAGCTGCGCGAACATTTTTTGATTGTATAGTAATCGCACGCAGTCAAAGGAGACACGCATGACTTTCGATGGACATCGTTGGCATTGGGCCGGTCGCTTCGGGTTGTTGATTCTTCTTTTGGCAAGCCCGCTGCTCGCCCATCATTCGTTCGCCATGTTCGATCACGCGCGAACGCTCAACCTGAAGGGTGTGGTTACCCGGTTTCAATGGACGAATCCGCATGCGTACATCGAGCTGGACGTGACCGATGCGAAAGGGACAGTGACGCATTTCTCCGTCGAGTGCACCAGCATCAATATGATGCAGCGCGCCGGGTGGCGGTCGAACATGATCAAGGCGGGCGATAAAGTGAAGGCCGTCGTTGCGCCGTTAACGAACGGAGATCCGGGTGGTCTGCTGTTGGAACTCACGCTGCCGAACGGGCAGACTCTCGAACCCGGCGTTCCTGCAGCCAATACGTACAAACGCACTCCGGAGCAGCAATAGTCATGAAGGCCGCGAAATGCACGTTGGCAATTGCATGCATTGTCGTGCTCGCAACTCCCGTGTGCGGATTAGCGCAGGCAAGAGGCTCCGCGAGCGTTCCGGATATCACCGGTTCCTGGGAAAGAAATGGCCGCGGCGCCGCTGCCGGGCCGCCCAATACGGCGCCTCCACCTGCTCCTCAGCCTCAACTCAAACCCCAGTACCTTAAAGAGCGGCAGGCAGCACAGCAAGCCGCGCGCGACGCGGATGCCAAGGGAAAACCTCTGGCGACGAACGCGACGCTGTGTTTGCCTGAAGGTATGCCGGGAATGATGGGCGCGACATTCCCGATGGAGATTCTGCAAAGCCGCGGGCAAGTCACGGTAATCGAAGAAGCGTTTACCCAGGTTCGCCGGATCTTTCTCGACCAGTCCCAGAAAGCGCTCGATGACGTCGAGCCCGGCTTCTACGGCTATTCCGTCGGGCGCTGGGAAGGCGATACGCTCACGGTGGATACGATTGGCGTGAAGGAGGACGTTCGTTATCAGAATGTCCCTCACTCTGCCGGCATGCGGGTGAAAGAACGCATTCACCTGGTTGCTCCGGACATTCTGTGGGATGAAATCACGATCGACGATCCCGTCACTCTCGAAAAACCCTGGACCTACACCATCGCGTACAAGCGCATGCCCGACTACAAGCTCCTCGAGTACATCTGCGAAGACAATCGGGAATTTGCCGACGCCAACGGCTTGCAACAGATTCGAATAGGGCCCGCAGCCCGATAAATTCGGGGCCGTGCTAGTCGAGCCCCGAATTCGAACTGACGATCCGGGCGGCATCCATCAATCGGCATTCTGGGGAACCTGGCATGATCGAAGAACTCCGATTCCCGGTGCCGGCAGCCTCCTGCTTCCAGTTGTCGGATCCGTCGTTTTCGGCTTCAGGGTTGGCGGAGTAACGTTTTTCGCAATGGGGGGCGGCGTACGGCCTTGACGTTATCTTGGGCGGATTGCAAAACAATTCGGGGTTCGAGTAGCACGGCCCCGAATTCCGGTATCCTGTTCACTTGAAGAGTTTCTACGATCAATCAAGGAAGGAACTGCTCCTGGGTGTGGAGCGGCCTGCCCGGGCCGCGCGCGTCTTCGAGAATGTTTATCGGGGCGGCGCAAAAGGCTTCGACGAGATCCGCCATATACCGCCCGCGTTTCGGCAGTCCTTGTCGGAATCCTTGAGTCTCGAACTTCCTTTCATTCACCAGCGATTCGATTCGAACGATGGGACGCGGCGCTATCTGCTGAAACTGGCCGACGGCGAGACTGTGGAGTCGGTTCTGATTCCGAGCCGGGACCGCCTCACGTTTTGCCTCTCGTCGCAGATCGGTTGCGCGCTCGGGTGCACATTCTGCCTGACGGGGCAGTTGGGATTGATCCGCGATCTTTCAGCGGGGGAGATTGTTTCGCAGGTGCTGGTGCTGCGACGCGAGGCGCAGGTCGATTATCCCGGCCTCCGCTTCAGTATTGTTCTGATGGGAATGGGCGAGCCCCTTCAGAACTACGACAATGTTCTAAAGGCGATTCATATTCTTCACGATGATCATGGGCTGGCCGTCCCGGCGGCCAGGATAACGCTGTCGACGGCGGGACTGGTGCCCGCCATCGAGCGATTGGCATCAGAACCCGTCTTCCCGAATCTTTCAATTTCACTGACGGGCGCAACCAATGCCAAACGCGACGTGCTGATGCCGATCAATAGGAAGTATCCGATCGAGAGGATCATGGATACGATCCGAAGGCTGCCCACGTCCCGCCAGAATCGAGTGATGTTCGAGTGCGTACTGATCAAAGGCGTAACGGACTCACCGAACGATGCGCGCGAACTGGCACGCTTGCTTCATGGCATGCGTGCCAAGGTCAATCTGCTTCCTCTCAATCCGGCGCCGGAGATTGCTTACGACAGGGCGGACGAGGATGCGGTTTTGCGGTTTCACCGCATCCTGCTTGAAAGTGGCGTCACGACGTTCGTTCGAAAGAATCGCGGCAACGACGTCTCCGGCGCCTGCGGTCAGCTGAAGAAGAAGGAACTAACGCTCTCCCAACCGACACATTAATTGATCACCAGGCTCGCCGACGTACTCCGGGTCACGCCGCCTCCGGTTGCTGTTATGGTAAGCGGATAGCTTCCAGGGGCCGCAGCCGCCGTGTTCGTGATGTTGAGCGTTGTCGTCGAGCCCGAAGTCGACGCCGGTGAAAATGCGGAGGTCACGCCGGCCGGCATTCCGCTAACACTAAAGGCCAGACTGGCCGTGAAGCCCGCGCCTCGCGTGACCAGCACACCAAAAGAGGTGTTGGCTCCCTGCACGATAGTTCGGGAAGCCGGCGACGCTGAGATTGTGAAATTGGCGTAAGTGATAATCAGGGTCACCGATGCTGTGCGAGTGACACCCCCGCCGGTTCCTGTGATCGTGAGCGCATAGGTTCCCACGGCGGCGCTGGAGGTTGCGGCGACGGTGAGTGTTGTCGTGGAGCCCGTGGTCGACGCCGGCGAAAATGTCGGTGTCACTCCGGCCGGCAGCCCGCTGACGCTGAAGGCTACGGAAGCCGTGAACCCTGAGCCGCGAGTCAAAGTCACGCCGTAGCTGTTGGTGCTGCCCCCCTTAGCGATCGTCTGGGAAGTCGGGGACGCCGACATCGCGAAGTCGGGAGCAGCATTGACGATGAGGGTCACGGGTGTCGTGCGAGTGATACCCCCGCCAGTTCCGGTGATCGTGAGCGGGTACGTTCCGATGGCGGCAGTCGGATCTACAGCGACCGTGAGTGTTGCCGTCGAGCCGGTTGTTGATGTTGGCGAGAATGTGGGCGTCGCTCCGGCCGGCAGTCCGCTGACGCTGAAGTCCACTGAAGCCGTGAAGCCGGCACCGCGAGCCAAAGTCACAGAGTAGGTGTTGCTGGTTCCCTGGGCGATGGTCTGGGAAGCCGGGGACGCCGACATCGTGAAGTCGGGGGCACCATTGACGATGAGGGTCACGGGTGTGGTGCGAGTGAAACCGCCGCCAGTTCCGGTGATCGTGAGCGGGTACGTTCCGATGGCGGCAGTCGGATCTACAGCGACCGTGAGTGTTGCCGTCAAGCCGGTTGTTGATGTCGGCGAGAATGTGGGCGTCGCTCCAGCCGGCAGGCCGCTGACGCTAAAGGCTATGGAAGCCGTGAACCCCGTCCCGCGAGCCAAAGTCACAGAGTAAGTCGTACTGCCTCCCTGAGCGACAGTTTGGGATGTGGGGGACTCGGATATCGTGAAGTCGGCGCTACTGATGATCAGGGTTGCCGATGTCGTGCGAGTAAGGCCCCCGCCGATTCCGGTGATCGTGAGCGGGTAGGTTCCGTTGGCGGCAGCAGCGTCTATGGCGACAGTGAGCGTCGTCGTCGAGCCGGTTGTTGATGCCGGTGAGAAGGTGGGCGTCGCTCCGGCAGGCAATCCGCTAACGCTAAAAGCCACTGAAGAAGTGAACCCCGCACTACGAGCCAACGTCACGGTGTAGGTGGAACTGGTTCCCGGGGCGATGGTGTTGGATGTGGGCGTCGCCGACATTGAGAAATTGGCGTACGAAATCAATGTCAGCGGAATCGATCGAATCAGCGAGCCATTTGTACCCGTGACTGTGAACGGGTGCGTTCCCGCCGTAATAGAGCCATTTGTTTGAACGGTCAGTGTTGAGATTCCTGATCCTCCATTGATGACGGCGGAATTGAAAGTGCCGGTTGCTCCCGCGGGCAATCCTGCGAGGCTGAGATTCACAGCCCCGGTGAATCCGCCATTTGGAGCCAGGCTGATGATGTAAGTGACCGATGCCCCCGCCGAAACCGATCGGCTGACAGGTGTTGCGGATACTGCAAAATCCGGCGTCGGACTTCCGGCACAAGCCCGGATTGAGGAATCGACGTCAAGCCGGGCGCCGGTGGTGGTGATTCCCGACATCGAAGCAGTCGGATCGCCATGAGACAAAAGGTTGGCTTTCAGGGCTGAGGTTGTGAGATTGCATGCCGCAAGCACCAGCGCCGCCGCGCCCGAGACGTGGGGGGTAGCCATTGAAGTTCCGCTAAGGTACGCATAGTTGTTGCCTGGATATGTGGAAATGATCGTTGATCCAGGCGCTCCAATATTCACCGTGGTTGCGCCATAGTTGGAAAAACTCGAGCGATCGTCCCGGTTTGCCGTGGACGCCACGGTGATCATGTTCGCTGCGTTGTAGTTGGCAGGGTAGAACGGGGTCACGTCATTGTTCGAATTGGAGTTTCCCGCCGCTGCGGCAAACAACATCTCGTTTGTATTGGCGAGCTGAATGGCATCGAGCAGGGCCTGTGAGAAACCGCCGCCTCCCCAACTGGCGTTCAGAACCCGGACATTTCCTGCCGATCCGAAGATCTGCTTGACCTGCACTGCAAAGTTGATCGCGTCGATCGCGTCTGCGGTGTTTCCAGATCCAGTTGAATCCAGGAACTTGAGGCCCATCATGCTGGCAGTCCAATTGATCCCGGTCACGCCGGTCGCGTTGCCACCGATGGCCCCGATGGTTCCCGCGACGTGAGTTCCATGACCGTTATCGTCCATCGGATTACAGGAATTCGTGATGGCATTAAATCCATGCGAACCGGCAGGACACGTAATATTCTGGCCGCCGATCACCACTGTGAATGAAGCGGGCGCGTTCCAGATATTGGCTCCGAGATCCGGGTGGTTGTAGTCGATGCCGGTGTCGATGATCCCGACAATGTTCGCGCGGGAACCCGTCGAGATGCTCCACGCAGAGGTCGCGTGGATATCTGCTCCCGGCGTTCCGGCAACGCCTCCCACAGTCTGACCTGTATTTCTAAGGCCCCACATCACGCTAAAGTACGAATCGTTTGCGGTCGTCACCGCGTGAATGATGTAGTTGGGTTCAACCAGCCGGACCGCCCCGTTGCCTCTCAGGTTGCCCACCATTTCCGTCACGCTTCTGGTGCGGGAATGCAGCAGAACCAGGCCGTTTCCCAGGTCCCTGGATCGTTCGATGTCCTGCTGCGCAACGATAGCCTGCAGTGCTTGAGGAGTGGGTACCCGAAGAAGGACTTCTCCTGCGACGGCTTCTTGTCCCTGAAATACTTCCGTTGGAATTTGAGCCCAACCTGCTGAGGCGAAGAAAAGAGTCACGGCAAACGCGGTAACGAATCTCGAGGTCACACGACCCCCCCTCCAATCCATCACAAACAGTCGCATCGATTTTTCCTTAACGTGGATTTTTCTAACGTGGCTTCAGAATTTTGACAGCGGCTTCAGAATTTTGACAGAGACTGCCAAGTTTGCAACGAAAATCCTCCCGGAGGTCCAGCGCAATTCTAGATTTTGCAGGAACAGATTCCCGGCTCCTATCCTCTGCCGACAAACGGCATCTTCGTCGCCATGATGGTCATGAAGAGGATGTTCGTTTCGAGCGGAAGTCTTGCCATGGCGAGCACCGCCTGAGCCGCGTGTTCCACATCCATGCGGGCTTCGGGGACAACGGTTCCATTCGCCTGAATAATGCCGTCCTCCATTCTGGACGTGAGGTCTGTGGCGGCATTGCCGATATCGATCTGTCCGCAGGCGATGTCGTATTTGCGGCCATCGAGTGCGGTGCATTTCGTGAGGCCGGTGATTGCATGTTTGGTTGCGGTGTACGGCGTGGAGTCCGGCCGGGGCGTGTGGGCTGAGATTGATCCGTTGTTGATGATGCGTCCGCCGCGCGGTGACTGCGCTTTCATGAGTTTGATTGCTTCTTGAGTGCAGAGAAACGCGCCGGTGAGGTTCACGTCAACGACCGCCTTCCATTGGTCGAAGGAAATATCCTCGAGCGGAACTGGGGGCCCACCGCGCCCCGCATTGTTGAAGAGCACGTCGAGGCGGCCGAAGTTTTCCTTTGTTTTTGAGAACAGGTCGCGAACGGCGGCGGGATCGGCGACATCGGTGGGCACCACAAGAAGTTCCGAACCGGAGGGACCTTCCACTGCGGTTTTTTCGAGTGCTTCCTTTCGCCTGCCCGCCAACACGACACCGTAGCCCTCCCGCAGGAAAGCCAATGCCGTCGCCTTGCCTATGCCGGAACCGGCGCCCGTGACGATTGCGACTTTCTTCATTATGCCTCTAGCGGGGATCCGAGATTTTTCCGGCTATCGCTGAAGCGGCGACCGTATCGGCCGATCCAAGATACACCCGGGCTTTGGGATGGCCGTTGCGGCCGGGGAAATTCCGCGCCTGATTCGAGATCATTGCTTCCGGTTCGGCCATCGCGCCCATGTTCACGGCCTGGTTCGAACCGGCACTCGGAGGAAAGATTGTTGCGCCGGCTTCGACAAGCATTTCGATCAGACCCTCCCGCAGCGCCGCGCGATAAATTCCGCGCGTCGCCGGTACGACCTGAAAGCGAATCCCGGGTGCGATGTGTTTCCCGCGAAGTCGCGATGCAGCAACCCGGATGTCTTCAAGCCGCCCGCCGGTGCTGCCGCCGATTTCCGCAATGTGAATGGGTATGCCCGCGACTTCGCCGATGGGCTTCACGTTGCCCACCGTCGGCGGGCACGCCACTTGGGGTTCGAGCGCGCTCACATCGATGTCGATGACCTTTTCAAACTGCACGTCGGCATCGTTAGTCATCAGTTCGAAGTCTTTTATGAAGGAATGAGCACGAGCGTACGCGAGAGTCTTTTCGTCTGGATTCACGTAGGACGCCTTGGCTCCGAGGTCGATGGACATCAAAGGAAAAAGCATCCGGTCTTCGATCGTCAGCGCCTGTATATAAGGCCCGCCGTACTCGATCGATTTATATACCGCGCTGTCTTCGCCCATGAATCCGACGACATATTGCGCGACGTCGCGCGGCGTGACGCCCTGACGCGGCGTTCCGTGCAGAAACACCTGGATTGTCTCGGGAACGCGGAACCAGGCTTTCCCGTGCTGAAATCCGAGCGCTGCCATCGAATTGTTGCCGACGCCGGTGGCGAACACTCCGAGGGCGCCGTAGATCGGAGTGTGCGAATCGCATCCGATGATGATCTGGCCGGGTGCCCACAGACCGTTTTCGATGATGACATGGTGCAGGCTGCCACTGCCGCAGTCGAAAAGATTCCGGATGCCGTGCTCGGCGGCGAATTGCCGAACCGTGTGGAGCGTGGTTGCGGCCTCGCGCGTGGCCGGAGAGAAGTTGTGATCGAAAACGAAAGCAATCCGCGAAGGATCGAGGATCGTGCCGCCATCGAGCTCTTCTCGAAAAACTCGCATGACGAAGTTGGCGCTGAGATCGTGCATCACCATAAGGTTGACGTTCGCGACGACGACTTCTCCCGCGCGTGTTTCCTTCTTGCCCGATGCCTTTGCCAGGATCTTCTCGACCATGTTCATAGAACTTCCCAACCCTTTGGCCCGTGCCAGGAGGTATCGCCCATCAAGAATCCTCTCTCTGTTTCGTGATCGTAGAGCTCCTGATGGTTTGCCGAGAATCCTTCGTCATGCCCGCACTCATACGGATAGGAACCCGAGAGCGCCTCATGAACAGGCTCGTTGAGAATGTCCGGCGGTCCTGAGGGTATTAATTCCGGGTTACGGAAAGCCTCGGTCATCGACATCCGCACCCAGTGTCCTCGATACTCGAGAGCGATGCTCACCGAGTAGCCCTCTTGCAGCTTCTTCCCGTGTGCCGGACCGGGGGCGGTGTCGCCATTTGTGAGCAGGATCACGAGATCCTCTGCTCCTGCCAGGCGAAGTCGTCGTTCCAATTGGCCGACGAATTCGTGATCGATTTTCCCGACGCCTGCAGGAAGCTCCTCGTCAAGCGCAGCGCGCGCCATCGCGGCAGCTTTGCGGCGCATCGCGATCTCGTGGTCATCGTTCGCTGGATGGAATACGGCCTCCGATTCCACATTTACCAACTCGACGGTGCCTCCGTGCAGCGCCTGCGACAGGTCGTAGGGCAACTGTCCGGCGTTGAGCACACCGACCTTCGTCCAGCCGCGCTCCGCCGCCACCTCACCTAGCGGTTTGGCGAAGTTTCCTGCGGGCCTCACATCCTCAATGGGAGTCACCGACTGAATCCACCGGTACGTGCGCGGCGACAATCCGCAGAGCAGCGTCGGCATTCCTTCAACAGGAAGGATGAGCAGCGCACGATTGAAGTACGGCATGTAGTTGGCAAAAAAGCGCGCCTCGTTCGAACGCCAAAGGTCGGAGTAGACGACCAACGCCGGTAGTTGGCGCTCGGCCAACACGCGTCGCACAACAACCAGGCGTCTCTGGAACACTTCAGGAGGAAGTTCGGTCTTGTCCCAGGTGATAAGGCCTCGCTTCACGTTACGCCTCTTTCCAAAACAGTTTCTTCTCGGACTTGCCCAGGCGTTCGCAGCCTGTCTCCGTCACAACAAGCGTATCCCCGAAGACCATATAGCCCGCCAGCGGCAGATAGGTGTTGGGATGGGCAATTAGAACCATTCCTTTCCCGACGCTGCAGTCCACGTCTTCGAGGACATAGGGATTCTCGTCGGGATGAAGACCGAGGTTGTGGCCGCGGACTCTCGTGTACTTCGAAGTGGTGTATTCGCCGAAACCTTCACGGCGGAATATATCGTTCTGTACGCGCGCGACGTCCATGATGTTTACCCCCGGCTTGAGAAAGTCTTCAGCCGCCTGCTGCGCTTCGCGGAAGACCTCAAAGGATCGCCGCTGGTTTTCGCTGGGTTCGCCGAGAATGAGCGTGCGGCAGATCTGCGCGTAGTAGCCGTCGACCTGCGGGCTGAGCTCGGTGGTGATGCTGTCGCCTTTCTGAAAGCGCCGGTCCGTGGGGGGCTTCATGCCATAGACCTCCGTGCCGCCGGATCCAATCAACATGAAGTTGTGCTCGACACCGCGAGTTTTAAGAAAGCCTTCGACTTCGGCCGCGAGCTCGTATTCGGCCATGCCGACTTTTGCCGTGTCGACGAAATGCTGGTAGCCGATGTCGGCGAGGTGCGCGGCCCGGCGCGCCGTTTCGATTTCTTCGGGAGTTTTGAAGCGGCGCAGTTCCTCGATGGCGAGCGTTGCTGAGGTCGGAGAAGGGAAGTGCTCGACGAAGCGCGCTTCCATGAGTTCCATTCCGGCGATGGCCGTGTTAGGACGCGCCAGAGTTTTGAGCGCGGAGTTGAAGTTGCCGTTCCAGGTAATGTCGGCGTCAATGGGTTTGAGGTTTTCTGTATCCCAGGGGTGCGACGCGAGGATGGAGAGTTCGCCGGATTTCGAGAGCGTTGCGGCAGCGTGCGGCCCGAAGAAGCTGAAGTTCACAAGCGAGCGGAAATAGTCTTTGCGCCAGGCGTGGCCGTAAAGGAGGAGATGGTCCCAGCCCCGGGAAGCCATGAGCTGGACATATTGGTCGCGTCGTTCGGTGTTCAGCATGTCCCCGCCTCTTGAGGAGGGGTGGCTGCGCGGAGCGCAGACGGGGTGGTCAGGCACGCGGACGCTTTTAGCAGGCCTACCCTCACCCGGCCTTCGGCCACCCTCTCCCGGAGGGAGAGGGCCCTCACTTTAGCCGTTCCCCTCACGGCGACACATCCTCCAGAAACCATTCGGTCGGAAGCTCTCTGCCCAGCCCCATCTCTTTCGCACGCTTCAGCACCGCCGCTCCCACTGCGGCGAACTGCGTGCCGGCGCCCGTATTGTTGTTGAACACGGTAATCTGCTCGGTGCCTGTGCGGCCTGCCACCTTCCCGACCAGCAGATCCTGAATTTCATGGATCGCATCCCACTTCCGGATGCCTTTCTCCGCAGCTTCCCAGATATCCGGCGACTTGTCCTGCCGTGCGACTTCTTTCGAATGCACGATGTAGACATCCGCCCGCCGGATTGTTTCGTCATCGATCTCTCGACGTTTGTTGCTTGCATCGGAACCGCCGATCGAAGCGACGTACATTCCGCGTTCCACCCAATGCCCGTCGAAAACGGGATCCCACGTCGCCGTCGCGGCCTGGATGAAATCGCTGCCGTCGACTGCTTCGCGCGGGGATGCGACGGCATCGACACGATGCCCCAGCTTCCTGCTCATGGATTCGGCAAACGCTTTGCAGTGCTCCGGATTCGGGCTGAACACCTTAATCCGTTCGAACGCAAACAGGCTGCAGAGATATTCGAGATGCGCACCCGCCTGCCATCCACTTCCGAACAACGCCAGCGTGCGGGGCTTTTCCGGCGCGAGATGCTTGGCTCCGACCGCGCTCAGAGCGGCAACGCGCATTTTCTGGATCACTCCGTCCGGCATGATGGCGACCGGTTCTATCCGTTCGATATCGAAGAGGATCACCATGCCGCAATAACGATTGCCTGTCGCCACCGGCAGAATGCGCCGCCGCTTTACACCGTTGGTGAACGAGTGGCCTGCCATATCGGAAGTCACGCGCAGCGCCCACACTCCGGTACCCGCGCTTCCGCCCTCCTGTGTCTTCATTCGATATTGGAAGCCCGGGTTGTTTTTCGATTCAACCGGCAAATATACCTGGCTTCGCGCCCGATTGAACGCAGCGCCTTCGGCCAGTTCCCGATAGATCTGTTCGGTAGCCGCTATTGTACCTTCCGGCGTTAGCGCCTTTTCGACGTCGTCGTTATTCAGAAGCAACGTCATTTTCTTTATGGCTGCGCCCTATCGGGCTTGCATTCGCATCCGCTCATGTTCTTTATGGCTGCGCCCTATCGGGCTTGCATTCGCATCCGCTCATGTTCTTTATGGCTGCGCCTGCGCTTGGGGTCTCGCGCTACCGCGCTCACGCTTCGCGCGGGCTTGCATTACTTGATGGTTTCGCCCTATCGGGCTCACATTCGCTCCGCTCATGCGCCGCCGCTCATGGCCTGAAGAACACCGCCGGACTTGAGATAGGGTATAAGGCCGCCCGCCCGCAGCATCTCCAGCAGGAACGCGGGCGGCGGTGCAGCGACGAGTGTTTTGCCTGTGGTGAGATTCGTGATCAGGCCCGTTTCGATCTCCACCCTCAATCGATCGCCGGTCTCGACCAGATCGTGGATGCCCGGCGCTTCGAAGACCGGCAGGCCGATCTCATGTCCGTTTCTATAAAAGGTTCGGGAGAAGCGCTCGGCAACGATGCCGCCCACTCCTGTAGCCTTGATTGCCTTGGGTGCGATGGCGCGCCCGGACGAGCAGCCGAAGTTGCGTCCTGCCACGACGATGTCGCCGTTCTGCACCTTCAGGGGAAAGTCCGGATTCAGCGACTCGAAGACGTGCTTCGCCATTTCCGAAAAACTCTTCCACACGACGTGCGTGGGCGCAATCTCATCGGTGGGGATGTTGTGGCCGAATTTCCAACAGTTGCCTTCGAACAAGAGCAAATCGGGCATCGTCGGAGTCTAGCAAATAGCGTGCAGGAAAGTTACGCAGAAGAAGTAGCGGAGATGGCGACGGATGACACGGAACATTCGTCCGTGTCATCCATAGATAATCCCTTTTCTAGTGTCTTACGGTCAGATCGTCTGCAAGAGTAAAGGTGATTTTTGACTCCGCAGGAAAATCCACTTCCTTACCTTTTGTTGCGAGAACGGTACCGCCTCCGGCGGCGCCGCCGATAACAGCGCCGGTCGCAGCGCCTTTCTTACCGCCGGCAATTGCGCCAATCACCGCTCCGAGTCCAGCCCCACCGCCCACTACCGCGGTATCGCGGCCTTTCGTGGATTCGGCCTCGGCGAAGTACGACTTTGTCACGATGGGAATAGTCCTGCCGTTGTGTACGAGGTTCGTAAGTATCAGGCGCATGCTGGCCAGACCCTTAACTCGTCCCGACTCCTCCGCATCTGCCACTTTTCCATGAACCTTGGTCCCACGATCGATAATCGTCACGCCGTTCCTGGTAATAGGCGCGGCGAGGCTGCCTTCGAATTCATCTCCGGCCTTGTTTCTTCCCGAATTCAGCGAATCCGAAAGGATCACCGTCACCTCACTGCCTGCCGGTATCGTCACCATTTCGGTCCTGTCCACGGGCGCGGCTGTCGTATCCGCTCGACTCGTAGCTTCAGCTCGGGGTGTCGCTGAAACAACAGCAGTCGATGGTGCGTGTGTTGTTTTCGGAGCCGAAGCCGGCGGAGCCGCCGTGACCTGATCCGGAGTGTTGGCAGATGCAGTGCTCTCGTCTTTGGAAGTACCGGAACATGAACTGACAGCAAAGACAATAAGAAGTAACGGGATTGTTTTCCAAACTCTCATAGCAGATATCTCCTTTTCGTCCTTCACTACTTGTAGCATGGTGCCTTCCACTTGGCTATGTGTTCGAACCTGCTAAGGAATCAGCGGGTTGCCTTTGTGTCAGCCTTGGCTGCCACTTTGTGGATGTCCCCTGCCATCCAAGTTTTACCCGATTTCGATTTCCAGTATCCTTGGGGACAAGTCACGGAGACACCTCATTGAGCCGACTACTACTCGCAGTTTGGTTGCTGGATGGGAGGGAAATACGACAACGGCCCCTCGACGGCCGTTGTCGAAAACCTGCAGTCAGTGTTTATTGTGATTGAGAAAGTAGGGGAGAGGTATTCGCGCGTGTCCCCTCCTCTTGAGGAGGGGTGGCCGAAGGCCGGGGTGGTCAGGATTTGCTAGAAGCTCCGGCGCGCCTGACCACCCCGTCTGCGCTTCGCGCAGCCACCCCTCCTCAAGAGGAGGGGACGCGCGCGCGAATACGTCATCGCAATTACCTGCCCCGCCCTTACGCGGTCTTGGCCTCTGTCACGTCCCGCGCGTCTTCCACTTCAAACAGGCGCACCCGGCGTAGCAGGATATCCCCGATGTAAAGGATCAGCACCACGGCCGACAGCCACGGCCACAGCGCAACCGGATATTCGGTCGATTCGCCATGGGCATCGAAGATCTCTTTGCCCTGCGGCTGGAATGTGCCGCCTGTGGCCGTACTGATGGCGCGCAGTTTCCGGGTGTCCGGCGGATAGAAATGGTATTCCGCCGGATAGGAATACTCGATCGACCGCGTTGGTCCGGCAGTGCCGTCCCCGCTGGCGCGGAAGACATAAGTGCCGTCCTGGGACATCGGCACGCGGGTCTCGTATTCGCCGGGACCCACCTGCGGTACATCGATCTTGGAAATCTTTTGATTCGGTCCGATGACGCTCACTTGAGACTTCAACTCATTGCGGAATCGTCCATCTTTCTCGACGGCATTGATGGAGAGAATAGCCGCATCGCCCTTGCGCGTGACCTTGAAGTCGAAATGCTCGTCGTTCTGGCGGCGCATGGTTTCGCGCACAACCTGCGCCCAGAACTTGGCATAGCCCTGCCACATGATCCATTCCGCGGACCACCGCGTTTTGACATCGGAGGTGAAAATCGCCGCTTTGCCAAGCCCGTATTGCCAGCGTGCCAGAAGCGGCTCATCGGTCCAGGACTCTGTGAGCAGCACTTCTGCTGTGGGCTTGGGTTTTGTGACGACATAGCCGAGGAGGCGCGGCGCCTTCGCGAAATCGATCCCTTTGAAGGCCTCGACATTCTTTTTCACGATGGGGAGGAACGGCTGCTCCATCAGCGTTTTCCCGAGCGCGAGTTCCGTTTCCTTGATGAAGATCTGCGGCACGCGGTCGTAGGTCTGGATATAGTACGCGCGGCCTTTACCCCACATCGCGATGTCGGCCATCAGTTCGCGGTTTGAAACCGCTCCCACCGTGATCGTGCTGACATTGATGCCGGACTTGATCATGCTCGTCGCCAAGCCTTGGAAGTCCGCCGTTTGGGTGATGCCGTCGCTGAGGATCAGGACAGTCTTAACTTCGTCGGGCGCGTCTTTCAGCGCGGCGTAGGCGGCATTCAGACCGACATAAATATTCGTGCCTCCACCCGCATACAGCGATTCGATTCCCGAGTTGAGTTGTGCGCGGTTGCTGACGTACTGGATCGGCGCCACCCAGTTGAAGCCTGTATTGAAAGAGAGCACCCCGAATCGATCCGAATTCCGAAGAGACTTGAGAGGAGCCTTTGCGGCCTCCTTCGCGATCGTGAGTTGTCCCTGGCTCATACTTCCGGAAACGTCGATCACGACGACCATGGCGATAGTCGGCGGCCGCTTCTTGGTATCGAACGTTACCGGCAGGGCTTTTTCGATGGGCGTATCGGAGTAACCATCCTTGCCGTAAGTGTTCTCGCCGCCGGCCAGGATAAAGCCGCCCCCCAATTCGCGAACATAGCTTTCCACCGCCTGCTTCTGTTGCGCCGAGATCGTCTTGGGATCGACGTCGCTCATGATCAGGGCATCGTACGCGTCCAATTTTGCGGCCGAAGACGGAAGCTGCTCGGGGCTCGCCACATCCACGACAAGCCCTTCGGCCTGCAGGGCATTCTTCAGGTACTGGGCGCTCGGCTCGTGGCTCTCGATATAGAGAACATGAGGGCGTCCGTTGACGACCACGGGCTGGCGGAATGAATTGTTTCCAGTAAAGGTGTCATCGGCGGATTTGACGCTTGCGGTAAGAACCACTGTGTTGGTCTCGTCCTTGACGCGTGTTTCAAAGGCGATTCGATTGAGGCCCGGCTCCAGCTTCACCTCCTTCGTATCGAGTACTTCGTCGGCCTTCTTCAGCGTCACGGTTCCCGATGATGCGGACTGGCTGTAGACGTGAACCTCGACAGGGAATTGCTCCTCAGCTGTAACGGAGGGCGGCGCCATAATGTTCTCGACCCACACGTCTTTGTGGACTCGCGTTTCGAGCGGAGAAGTGTAGACGTGAACGTTCTCGCGCTTCAGCCGCGCCAGGGCTGCAGCCAGCTCTCCCGAGTTGTCGTTGCCGTCGGAAATCAGCACGGCGCGCTTGAGATGATTGGGCTCGAAGGTGCGAAGGGCGCGATCAAGAGCACCGGAAATATCGGTCTTGCTCTGGTCGAGCGTTCCATTGCGCCCGTCCCCCGACACCTGAACCTTCTTGAGTCCTTCCAGCGTATTGAAAGGAACGGAATTCGAACCGAAGGCCACGAAGCTTGAACGGTCAGGTTTGCCGGCCTCATTCGTCTTCTGAATCCAGTCGATGGCTGCTTTCACGGCGCCCGGCTGCACGCTCTGCGACACGTCGAGGAGATAGACCACCGAAATTGCGGAGCTCGCTTTGTAGAGAATCGGTTGCATCAGGGCGAGCACCAGTCCGCCGACGATTGCCGATCGCAAGATTGTCGAAAGCCTCAGATGCCGGGGCGACAGGTCCATCGCAGTGCTGCGGCGCACCCACCACAGGTAGGGCACGATCAGCAGGAAGACCAGGGGCCAGTAGGTGTCAAACGTTACTCGCATTTCCGCACGTCCAAGGGGCTAATTCGGGGACGTAATTCAGGGACGGTCACTAAATTCGTAAGCGAAACTACTACGCTCGATGAGTAACGTCGTACGAATTTAGTGACCGTCCCTGAATTACGTCCCCGAATTAGCCCCATTCCCCTCACAGGGTGATTCTCCGGTGATAGGTGAACCATTCCGCGCCGATCAGCAGCAGCGCGCCGCACAACATGTAGAACCAGAGTTCGCGGCGCAGGAACGGTATTCCCGCGGTCTTTGGCGATCCATTCTCCTTAACGTTCGAACTGTTGATATCGGAGAAGTCGCGGCTGGCGAAGTTCACGGCCACGTACTGGCGGACGTCCGCGCCGCTGACCACATACAGTCCCGGATCCGAAGCTTCAAAAACAGTTCCACCCCCCGGGCTTTCCTGAGTCGGCATTGTTTTGCCGTCGATAGTGCGCACTTCGGCCTTGGCCAGCGGAACTTCCACGATTCCTGGATTGCGTCTCAGCGCGAGCCGCTCGCGGCCGAACCATGCGATGGCATTGTCGAGGAAAATTGGGAAGCCGGCGTGGTAAGGGAAGTCCGACGCCTCGAGACTGAACGCGAGCTGAATCCACCGCGGGTGTTCCGATGCGAGGATCAAGGGTGTACCGCTGCCGGAGGAGGCCAGTGAGATCAGATTTGCGGGGTCGATTTTGGCAGCGCTCTCTATGCTGACATCGTAGAGAGAAACATGCCTCATCACGGGATGAGTTTCCTCCCACGATTCGAATCGCGGATGCCCGACAAAGCCGCTGGCCTTGTGCAGCCACGGCACGTCCTGCGCGCCGATAATCAAGGCCGGCCGTATCGGCGCCTGCGCCGGCGCGAAGCGGTCGAAAACGAGGGCGTCGAAATCCTTGCCGTCGGTGAAGTCCCTGGGAGTAACGATCGAAAGATCCACCAGACGGTCGAGCTTCAGGGCGTTTTCCAGGAACTTGTTCCCCTGTGTCACGAGCAGCGTTTTCGTGCGGCGTTTGACAGGCAGATACGTGTAGGCCACATCGTCGGGCGAAAATGCATCTCCTTCGGCCCGCACGGCTGCACGGATTGGTCCGCCATCAAATTTTGAAAGGTCCAGGTCTTCACGGTAGCTTTTGCCGGCGCCGACCTTGACGTTCTTCTTGATCCCTGGCTGGGCAGAACCCGCGCTGACTGTGATTTCAACCTGGCGGACGTCCTTGCCGGAGTTGTAGACCTCCAGGAAAGCCTCGTAAGCCAAAGGCGCCGTCGGCATCGAGCGGATTTCGAAGGCCGTGATTCCGACGTTTGGTGCGGCTTCGAAGACGGAAATTGAATTTGCATTCTTCGGAGGTTTCACCGCAGAGACGCCGTCGGTGATGAAAAAGATCTTCGATTCGCTACCGGCTGCCGCTTTGTCGACTTCCGGAAATTTTGTCGGAGTGATCACGGGGTGCATGCGCTCGATGAGGCGCCGCAATTCCGCCTTATTAGCGGTAAAAGGCGAATCGAACTGTCCGCTGGTATCGGCAATTCGGAACTGTGTGCTTCCCGCGCCGGCGTCCACGAGGGATTGCGCGGCAGAGACGGCGTGCTGCCATCGAGTTTTCCCGTCGCCCATCCGCGCCTGCATGGTCGGTGAAGTATCGAGAACAATAACGGTGCTTTGCGATCGTCCCGTCAGCCATTCCACTTCAGGTCGCGCAATCGCGAGCGCTACGAGCAGGCCCGTAACGACGGCCAGCAGAATCGACAGATACCGCCGAAGTCTTTCAAAGAGGGAGTTCTCGAGATGATTATCCAGAACGCGTTTCCAGAGTTGGGTCGAGGAAACGACGAACCGCCGGCGGCGGTGCTTCAGGAAATACAGCGTGATGATCGCCGCGGCGGTGACGAGTGCAATCAGGGCGGCTTGTAAGCCCGTGAACTGGAGGAATCTCATCGGATGTTATGGCCGGAGGGATTCGATGTATTCCTTGACGAACTGACGTTGTTCGAAGGGAATCGGATCCTGATTCAGGCTGTCCTTCTGTGCAGGCGTGAGGTTGGACTTCACGTTGCGATAGTCCAGTTTGGAGCGTTCACGCTGGCTGGCTTCTTCGATGGTCTCCGGACGCGAGCCGCGAGTGGGCCGTACCGGAAGGGGTTCCTTGTCGAGTTGAGTTTCGAGTGACGTCGGATCTCCGGTCATTGGAAGAGGGCCGCCGCGTCCGGCCTGCTTGCCGCCACGCCCCATTCCTTCCCCCTGGCCTTCGCCTTGTCCATCAGCTTGTCCTTCCCCCTGGCCTTCTCCCTGTCCGTCACCTTGCCCCTCGCCCTGGCCTTCGCCTTGCCCTTCCCCCTGACCTTCTCCCTGGCCCTCACCTTCGCCCTCGCCTTGACCCTGACCTTGGCCTTCACCCTCCCCTTGCTCACCTTCGCCTCCCGAAACTTCTCCTGGCGTTCCGCCGACGGATTCCTGCACTTCACCGAGCTGGTCGCTTGCTTCGCTGCGGAGGCGCTGGCTTTCGAGCACACGTTGGAGCCGTTCGAGTTCTTTCGCGGTTTTTTCGAGTCCTTGCTTGCCTGCAGCGTTATCGCCTCGACGCATGGCGTTAGCGGTTTCCCTCATGTTCTGGGAAATCTGTTCCAGTCCCTGGCCTGCGGCGTCGGCGGCTTCCTGAAATCGTTCCGCCATTTCACGGAGTGCGGAGTCCGGAGCCGTGTCGAGATTCTTTTCAAGATTGCGGACTTCCTTCGCCGCGTCGTTCAAGTTCAGCTTAAAGACTTCGGCGGCGGTGGGCTTCGTCAGCGCGGAGGGATCGAGCGCCTTGGCAATGCGTTCCAGACCATCGGCCATGCGGCCGGCATCGAGTTTTCGTTCCGCGAGCGCCTGCTGGAGTTCCGAAAGGTTCTTGCTGAGCTGATCTTTGGACATGTTGCCGTCCTGAAGATCGCGCACCATCTGGGCCAGCCTCTCCGCAAGGTCGGTCTGCTGGAGCTCCTCTGCTTTTTGGAGCAGTTTCAGCGCTTCCTTAAGGGCGTTCTTATCCGCGTCGCTGAGGCTGAATGCCGGAGCGCCCTGCAGATAGAACCAGTTGTAGTTCCACGGGAGCGGCAGGAAGTTGAGAACGCCCAGCAGCAGAATCAAACCCACGGCCATGTAGGAGGCGCGCGGAAACCGCCGGGGATAGAGGGATTTCACCTGCATCCGACGGGCATTGTCTGCGGCGCGCTGAATCTGTGCTTTCACCCATGCCGAGTCCTGGGGATTCCGAATGAACCAGTAGGCGGTTTTAATCTGATCGTGTCTGTTGGAAGTTGTATCGATGCTGGCAGCGACACCCTGCAGGGTTTGCCGAAAGCCTCGCGCGCGCCATACGAGCCACGCGGCCGTGCCAATGCCCCAGACCGCGAAGAAAATCACCACAGTCGTCGTGCGGAAAGAAACCACAAGGTCGAGGAGCTTGAAGAGTACAGGCAAGAGCATTGCCGTGGCCAATCCGGTAGCCGCTTCCTGCAGAATCCGGTTTCCGCGCGTTCTCCGTTCAACCTCTCTTAATAGACGGATAATGAGTTCGCTGTCCGACATTGCCGCTGGTGTACTTTCCTTCGAAAAATGCGGATCGAGACTACCACAGATGATTCCGCTAAAAAACTATCATCAGTTGAGCTTTAACACAGTTTTAGGCTCGTCAGTTCCACGTCAATATCTTCGGCGCCGACGATGATCTTTTCGCCTGGTTGCCTGTGCTTTGGACAAGGATCAGTAGTTTAATTTATCATGATAAATTAAATCATATGTTTAAACGTGCATTGAGCCTTCCCTCTGATCCAGGCGAAAGCATTTTTCTTTGGGGCCCTCGTCAGACAGGCAAGACGTCGCTCCTGCGCGAGACTTATCCCTCGGCGGCCTGGTACGACCTCTTGAAGACCGATCTCTACATACGATTGCACACGCACCCTCAACTCCTTCGCGAGGAACTCCTGGCCATGGATACTCCGCGGATTGTCGTCATCGACGAAGTGCAGAAGGTTCCGGCAGTCCTCGATGAAGTGCATTGGTTGATCGAAAATACCCGCCATCGTTTTATCCTTTGCGGTTCCAGTGCCAGAAAGGTTCGGCGCGGGCATGCGAACCTGCTTGGTGGACGGGCCGTCCGTCATGAGTTGTTCGGGTTGGTTTCAAAGGAACTGCAGGACCAGTTCGACGTGGTTGGCATGGTGAACCGCGGATATATTCCTCGCCACTACATGAGTGGCGCGCCGGAGCGATTGATCCGATCCTACGTCCAGGATTATCTGAAGGAAGAAATCGCCGCCGAAGGGATGGTTCGCCGGCTTCCGGCTTTCGCGGATTTCCTCAGCGCGGCCTCGCTGTCCGATACGGAACTCGTCAATTTCACCACGATTGCACGGGATTGTGGTGTTTCCAGTCCCTCCATCAAGGGCTATTTTCAAATCCTTGAAGACACATTACTGGGATCGTTTTTGCCAGCCTACACAAAGCGCCCAAAGAGGCGGGTGATCCAGTCGCCGAAGTTCTATTTCTCCGACGTGGGGATCGTCAATCATCTTGCCAAACGCGGAACGCTGCGGCCTGCTACGGAGCTTTTCGGGAAAGCTTTTGAGAACTGGGTTCACCACGAATTGAAGGCTTACCAAAGCTATAGCGGCGCGTATAAGGATATCTGTTATTGGCGCCTGGCGAGTGGAATCGAGGTCGACTTCATTGTGGGGGACATGGAATGCGCGATCGAGGCGAAGGGAGCCACGCGTCCCAATCCGGATCATCTGCGGAGTCTTCGCGAAATTGCAATCGACCACAATGTGGGCCGCAGGATTCTCGTCAGCATGGAAGATCGCGCCCGGCGAACAGAAGATGGAATCGATGTGCTTCCTGCCAGAATTTTTGCCCATCGCTTGTGGGCTGGACAACTGGTCTGACCGCGTATTGCGTGGCAGTCTTCTACTAACCCAGTCAATGGGTCGTCCATTCGACGTCCGTCGGATTGCACGCCTCATTAATGTGACGTTACAGTGCGGTTACCCTTGGGAATGGTTTGGCTACGGGCCTCACTTTACAAATCTTTTGCAACAGGCTGACAAGCCCCATGCCCCTGAAACATAAGAATTCCCTTAAGAGAATGAGTGTTAATCGATGCATCCGAACCGGGAATTCTTTCTGAGATAGCGATGGCGGCCATGTACCTCCTCATTTACCGGATTTACTTCGTCGCTTCTCAGCGTCGCGGGATGAGATTCGTGTTTCGAAAGCTTCCGAAAGCAGCACAGAGAGCGAAACAAGTTGTCCGCGACGCATTCCTGCGGTTTGTTCCGCGCAATCACCGGTTTCTGGTACGAGTGCAATCGGGTTTGTCTCGTGGAATGTGGATACGGGTTCGTTTGCCTGAGGAAGCCAGCTACTGGCGCGGCCGTCGCGAACGCCACGCACAGGACGCGATTGCTGCAGCCGTGCGTCCAGGTTCGGTTGTCTACGATGTTGGCGCGCACATCGGAATTGTCACTCTCGGTGTCGCACGGCTCGTCGGAGAAGAGGGGCGAGTTGTCGCTTTCGATGGTGACCCGGACAACGCTGCCATCCTCCGGGAAACCTGTCAGCTCAATCATCTCGAACAGAGTGTTCGTGTGGTGCACGCGGCGGTTTGGTCTCACACTGCGGATAAGGGGATCCTGTTCAGACGTGGGGCGAAGCGCCTGTCGCATGGTGGCGTTGAAACGGATAAGTATCATCCGGCGCTGGCCGATGGCCCCGCCATTCAAGTATCTTCCATCACCCTGGATGACTTCGTCGCCTCTGAGCGGAATCCTCCACAACTCATCAAAATAGACGTTGAGGGCGGGGAATACGAAGTTTTGCGTGGTGGAGAAAACCTCTTCAGGAACCAGAGGCCGCCGATCATTGTGGAAGTTCACCACCTTCAGGCTCTCGATCAGATTAACGGTTGGCTTCAATCGTTTACGTATTGCGCGAGGTGGGACATTCCGGAAGAGGGCTTTCCGCGAATGCTGTTCGGGTGGCCTGCCGAATTGCCTTCTTCGCCATTTGAACAAGCCTGCGGGCCAACGTGATCGCCACTTTCACCTAACCCCGGCCCCGGTTTTGGAGTGGACAGGCATTCCCCAGAGCTTTCCCCGGTGCTTTGCAGACCAGGCCTGCAGGCGATCCATATAGAGGTAGACGACTGGCGTTGTGTAGAGCGTCAGCAGCTGGCTGACCATCAAACCGCCGACGATGGTGATGCCCAGCGGACGGCGAAGCTCGGCGCCAGTGCCTGTACCCAGAGCCAAAGGCAATCCCCCGAGCATCGCTGCCATCGTGGTCATTGTGATTGGCCGGAATCGCAGCACGCACGCCTGGAATATGGCGTCGACGGAACTCAGTCCGTCCCTGCGTTCGGCTTCGAGCGCAAAGTCGATCATCATGATCGCGTTCTTCTTGACGATTCCGATGAGAAGGATGATTCCGATGAGCGCAATCACGTTCAGATCCATCCCGGTGAGGAGTAGCGCAAGAATTGCGCCCACACCGGCGGATGGCAACGTCGAGAGAATCGTGATCGGATGGATGTAACTTTCGTACAGCATTCCGAGCACGATATAGACAGCGACCAGTGCTGCGAGAATCAGGTACGGTTCGTTTTTCAAAGACTCTTCGAACGCCTGCGCTGTTCCCGCGAAGCTTCCGTGCACGGTTGCCGGCAGGGCCATCTCACTCATCGCTTTTTCCACATCCGAGACCGCATCGCCGAGCGCCACACCGGGTGCGATGTTGAACGATAGGGTCACCGCCGGAAACTGTCCCTGATGATTGATGCTCTGAGCCGTCACTCCCATCTTGTAGCTCGTAACGGTGCTCAACGGGACTTCCGAGCCGGTTGTTGAACGCACGTAAAGATTCTGCAGCGACTGCGGGTTGTCCTGGAACTTTGGATCGATCTCCATGACGACGTGATACTGGTTCAGCGTCTTGTACATGGTGGAGACCTGACGCTGTCCCAGCGCGTCATACAACATGTCGTCGATCGACTGCGGCGTCAGGCTCAATCGTGACGCGGTGTCGCGGTCGTATTGTAGTGTCGCCATCAATCCCCGATTTTGCAGATCCGTGTTGGAGTCGCGCAGCGCAGGAATCGTTTTGAGCTTGTCGAGAATCGCCTGGCCCCACTTCTGCGCCTCGTCCGGAGTGTCGGCCTGGACGGTGTATTGGAATTGAGAATTGCTCTGTCGTCCGCCGATTCGAATGTCCTGGGCGGACTGTAGAAAAAGCTGCGCTCCCGGTATCTTTGTCAGCTTCGGCCGGAGCCGCGCAATCACCAGATCCGCGGAAATCTTGCGCTCCTCGATAGGCTTCAACTGGATATTGACCTGACCCCCGCGGCCGCCACTGACATTGGCACCCACGTTGTCGACGGCGGGATCGGCCCTGATGATGTCCACAAACTGCGCGACCTTCTGGCTCATCACGGCGAATGAAAGGTCGGGAGATCCCTGGACGTTTCCCTGCAACCGCCCGGTGTCCTGCTGAGGGAAGAAGCCCTTTGGCACGATGACGTAGAGGTAGACACTGCAGCACGCCGTTGCGATCGTTAAACCGAGCATGAGCGGCTGGTGGCGAAGAACCCAGGCGAGAGAGGCCCGGTAACCGGCGAGGATCCAGTCGAAAACCTTCTCGGAACCGCGATACAGCATTCCGTGGCGCCGTTCGTGTTCCGGCCGCAGGAACTTCGCACACATTGAAGGAGTCGTCGTCAGCGACACGACGAGAGATACGGCGATGGCAATGACCAGGGTTACAGAGAACTCTCGGAACAGCCGTCCAATGATTCCTCCCATCAGCAGAATGGGGATGAAGACCGCAATCAGCGACGCACTCATGGACAGCACAGTAAATGCAATTTCGCGCGAACCCTTCAGCGCCGCTTCAGCCGGGCGGAGTCCTTTCTCAAGGTAGCGCGTGATGTTCTCGATCACGACGATCGCGTCGTCGACGACGAATCCTGTCGAGATCGCCAGCGCCATCAACGACAGGTTGTCGACGCTGTAACCCAGAAGGTACATCACTGCAAAAGTTCCCAACAGGGACAGGGGAACGGAGATGCTCGGAATGATCGTAGCCCAGACGTTTCGTAGAAAGATAAAGACCACAAGAATCACCAGCGCGATGGCGATGAGGATTGTGTATTCGATATCCGCGATCGATGCACGGATCGTCGTCGTGCGGTCGATCAGCACTGTGAGGTCGATGGACGGAGGAATCGACGCCTTCAATTGAGGAAGCAGTTCGTAGACGCGATTCACCGTATCGATGATGTTCGCGGAAGGCTGTTTGTACATCTGAATCAGGACCGACGGCTTGCCATTCGCCAGGCCCGCGTTCCGGCGATCTTCCAGTGAATCCGTCACCGTGGCAATGTCCGACAGCCGGACTGTGGCGCCATTTCTGTTGGCCACGATCAGCGGTTGGTAATCCGCGGCGGTGAATAGCTGATCCGTTGTCGAAATCTGCCACGTGCGCTGACTATCCTCCAGTAATCCTTTGGGCCGATTCGCGTTGGCCGAGCCGAGCGCCGCCCGGATTTGATCCCATCCAATGCCGTACTTTGTCAAGCTTCCCGGATCGATCTGTGCCCGAACCGCAGGTTTCGAACTGCCCGTAATCTGGACCTGACCCACGCCACTCACCTGTGCGAGTCTTTGCGCGAGTATGGAGTCGGCGATGTCGTACATCCTGCTTCGTTCGACATTGTTTGAATTCAGCGCCAGTATGAGGATGGGCTGGTCCGACGGATTCACCTTCCGAAAACTCGGATTGCTCGGCATTGCCGGTAATTGTCCGCGCGCTGCATTGATTGCGGCCTGGACGTCTCGGGCGGCGGCGTCGATGTTCCGATTCAGGTCGAATTGCATTGTGATCTGGGACTGGCCGAGGTTGCTGGAAGACGTCATTTCCGAGATGCCCGCAATGCGTCCGAACTCCCGCTCGAGCGGAGTGGCAACGGCCGAAGCCATCGTGTCCGGGCTCGCGCCCGGAAGGTTCGCGTTGGCGTTGATCGTCGGAAATTCCACCTGGGGAATCGAAGCGACGGGAAGAAAGATGAAGGCGACTCCGCCGACCAACGCAAGCGCGACAGTCAGCAGCGACGTGGCTATCGGCCGCTTTATGAATGGTGCGGAAATGCTCATCGCTACTCCGTCAGCGCCGGCGCGTCATTCCGAAGATTCGGGCCATCCACGGGGTTGCCTATTCGGAGACCGCGAAGCCGGAAGGCAAGTTTGCTGAATGCCAGGTATACACACGGTGTTGTATAGAGAGTCAGAAGCTGACTGACCATCAAGCCCCCAATGATGGTGATGCCCAGAGGCTTGCGCAGCTCCGAACCGGTTCCGGTTCCAAATGCGAGCGGAACGCCGCCAAGCATGGCCGCCATCGTCGTCATCAGGATCGGCCTGAAGCGGAGCAGGCACGCCTGGTAGATTGCCTGCAACGGCGTTTTGCCGTCCTTTCTCTCCGCCTGAAGGGCGAAGTCGATCATCATGATGGCGTTTTTCTGCACGATTCCAATCAGCAGGATGATTCCGATCAGCGCGATCACGCTCAGGTCCATCCGGTACACATTGAGAGCGAGAATCGCACCGACTCCGGCAGACGGCAGCGTCGAGAGAATCGTGATCGGATGGATATAGCTCTCGTACAGGACCCCCAGCACGATGTACACCGTGACCAGCGCCGCGAGGAGCAGCCACGATTCATTCGCCAGAGAATTCTGAAACGCTGCGGCTGTCCCCTGAAAACTCGCGAGGATACTTGCCGGAACGCCGATGTTCCGTTTCGCGTCTTCGATCGCCTTGACGGCATCGCCAAGAGCCACTCCCGGGGCGAGGTTGAATGAAAGCGTCACCTCGGGAAACTGTCCCTGGTGATTGACTGCCAGCGGCGCCGTCCTCTGTTCGATTCGAGAAATCTGATTCAAGGGAACCTGGGTTCCGCCAGGGGATCGAATGTAGACTTGCTTGAGCGCGTCGGGGCTCATCTGGAATTGCGGCGCCGCTTCGATCACGACGTGGTACTGGTTCAACTGTGTGAACATGGTGGACACCTGACGCTGGCCGAACGCGTCGTAAAGCGTGTCGTCGATCATTTGAGGCGTTATCCCGAAGCGCGACGCGGTATCGCGATCGATAACCACAGTCGCCTCCAGACCCTCATCCTGTCGATCGCTGGCGACGTCACGAAGCTGAGGCAGAGCCTGAAGTGCCTCGACGAGTTTGGGCGCCCACATGTTGAGTTCGGCGTCATTGGCATCCTCGAGACTGTACTGGTACTGCGTGCGGCTGACGCGGTCGTCTACGGACAGATCCTGGACCGGCTGCATGAACAGCGTGATCCCTTCAATTCCGGACAGCTTCTTCTGCAATCTCTGGGTGATGTCGGTAACGCTGGCGGTGCGCTGTTCTACAGGTTTCAGATTGATCTGGAGTCGTCCGGTATTGAGGGTGGTATTGGTGCCATCGACCCCGATGAAGGAAGACAGGCTCAGAACGTCGGGATCCTGAAGAATGGTGTGGGCCAGCGCCTGCTGGCGGTCCGCCATGGCGCTGAACGAAATGCTCTCCGCGGCTTCGGACACTCCCAGAATTGCGCCGGTGTCCTGCAACGGGAAAAAGCCCTTGGGTATGACCACATACAGAAGAAGGGTTCCGGCGAGCGTGCCGACCGTGACAAACAACGTGGCGGTCTGGTGTGTGAGCACCCATCGCAGCGTAGAGCCGTAAGCGCGGATGACGGACTGGAAACCTCTTTCCGATGCGCGATAGAGTGCGTTCTGCTCACTCTCCGGTCGATGCCGTAGAAAGCGGGCGCACATCATCGGAGTCAGCGTCAGGGACACAAATGCGGAAACGAATATTGTTACGCTGAGGGTGATTGCGAATTCGCGGAAAAGCCGGCCGATGATATCTCCCATGAACAACAGGGGAATCAACACGGCCACAAGAGATACGGTCAGGGAAAGGATGGTGAATCCGATCTGGTCCGATCCCTTCAGCGCGGCTTCGAACGGCGCATCGCCCTCTTCGATGTACCGAGAGATGTTTTCGATCATGACGATCGCATCGTCGACCACGAATCCCGTCGAGATCGTCAGCGCCATCAGCGTCAGGTTATTCAGACTGAAGCCGATCAAATACATGATGCCGAACGTGCCAATCAGCGAAAGCGGCACGGCCACGCTCGGGATAATGGTTGCCGACAGACTCCGGAGAAACAGAAACATCACCATCACGACAAGCGCGATCGTCAGAAGCATCTCGAATTGGATGTCGGAGACGGAAGCCCGTATCGTTTCGGTTCGGTCGCTCAGTATCGATACCTGGATGGTGGGCGGAAGCGCAGTCTTCAACTGCGGAAGCAGCGCTTTGATGCGGTCGGCAACCTGAATCGTGTTGGCGCCGGGCTGCCGCTGCACGTTCACGATGACAGCCTGCTTCTCGTTCATCCACGCCGCCTGGCGGTTGTTCTCGACGTCGTCGAGGACTTCCGCCACATCCTGCAGACGCACCGGAGCGCCGTGGCGGTAGGCAATGATGATGGGGCGATACCCGGAACTTTGAAGAATCTGATCATTGGCTCCGACCGTGAAGGCCTGACGGTCGCTCTCGAATGTGCCTTTCGCCTGGTCGACGTTGGCCGATCCCATTGCCGTACGAATATCTTCGAGACTCAGCCCGTAACCCGCCAGCGTCGTGGGATTCACCCGGATGCGCACGGCCGGTTTCCTGCCGCCGCTGATTCGCACCAGGCCGACTCCCGGAAGCTGCGAGATTTTCTGGGCGAACGTCGTATCCGTCAGGTCCTCCACGGCAGACAGTGGAAGCACGTCAGACGTCAGCGCCAGAGTAATGATCGGAGTATCGGCAGGATTGACTTTGCTGTAGATCGGTGGGTTTGGCATATCGCGAGGCAGGAACGTTCCGCCGGCATTGATTGCCGCCTGAACCTGCTGCTCCGCGACATCGATGTTCAGGTCCAGGGCAAACTGCAGCGTGATCACCGAACTCCCGAAGGAACTTGTTGACGTCATCTGCTTCAAGCCCGGCACCTGGCCGAATTGTCGCTCGAGAGGAGCTGTCACGGAGGATGCCATGACGTCCGGGCTCGCACCGGGGTAGAACGACACCACCTGGATTGTCGGATAGTCCACCTCGGGGAGCGCGGACACGGGCAGTTGCCGGTACGCAACGACACCGGCCAAAACGATGCCCACCATCAGTAGCGAAGTTGCGACTGGACGCCGAATGAAGGGTTCCGAAATATTCATTGCCCGGACCTCTTGCCGCGGCCGCCTCGCCCATTGCCGCGCTCCGCTCCTCGACCGGGCTGCTCTGCGTTCGGCACTCCCGCAACCCGGACGTCCACGTTGCCCCCATCCTGTACCTTGTCGGCCCCTTCGACGATGATCAATTCTCCCGGTTGAAGCTCCGGTCCTACCGAGACATCGCTTCCCTCCGTGTTCTTCAGCGTTACCACTCGAATGTGGGCTTTCTTTTCCGAATCGACGACGTAGACGTAGGTTCCCTGAGGCCCGCGCTGGATGGCGGCTGCCGGAATAATCGTCGCGTCCCGCGCTACTTCCAGCAGCAAATGCACGTTGACGAACTGGTTGGGGAACAGCGCGCCGTTTGCGTTGTCGAACACCGCCTTGAGACGTGAAGTGCCCGTGCTTTGATCGATCTGATTGTCGACCGTCAGAAGTGTTCCGGTGGCGAGCTTCGTCTGATCGTCGCGATCGTACGCCTCCGCTTGCAGCTTTTCGCCGGCTTGAAGCTTCTTCAGAACGACATTCAGATTGTCCTCCGGGATATTGAAGAGGACGGCAATCGGTTGGACCTGGGCAATGACGGCCAGCCCGTTCGGATCCCCGGCATGGACGATGTTGCCGGGATCTACCAGTCGAAGCCCGATCCGGCCGGTGATCGGTGCTGTAATCCTGCAGTAGCTGATCTGCAGATTGGCGTTGGCGATTGCGCCCTGGGCGACCTCGATGCCTGCCTGATCCGCCTGTGTTGCGCCGGCGTACTGGCCCACGGTGGAGCGCTGCATGTCGAATTCCTGCTTCGCAATCAGGCCTTTGTCAAGGAGCTGTTGGTTCCTGGCCGCTTCCATCTGTGCTGATTGAAGCTGGGCCTGATCGCGCGCAAGCAGCCCTCGCGCTTGCGCGAGCTGTCCCTGTGCTTGCGCAAGCTGCACTTCGAAAGGGCGAGAATCGATTTGGGCGAGCAGATCTCCCTGCTGAACGACAAGGCCTTCCTTAAAAGCGACGGTGAGTAGCTGACCGTCCACACGGGTTTTCACCGTTACCGTGGCATAGGGTGAAGCAGAACCGAGACCGCGGAGGTAGTGGGGCATGTCTGCTTTCCGAGCCGGCAGAGCGGCGACCGCCGTTGCTCCACCTCCATTGCCCCGACCTGCTCCTTTCCCTCCTCGGCCTCCGCTGCCGCTCGTTGGGGCGGCCGTGTCGGCGGAAACGGGTGTCCGGCTGATCCACGCCATCACAGAACCTCGATACGTGTAACCCATGAAGACCAGACCGGCCGCCACAACCAGCCAGATCAACCGCTGCCAGAGCGGGGCCTTTTTTGCGTTGGTCACAGATTCCAGTTGTTCGTCCAATGTGGGATTGGGTTTCGCATCCATCTTGCCTCTCCATTCGTGACCCGATGTTCTGTAGTGCGCACGGGGAATGTCGCCGCACCACAGGACAGTTGTTGAAAACGGATAGAAACGCGTTGGGTCTAGATCAGAGAGGGAGGCGCTCGGCCGGAAATCTGACTTGCCTGCTGGCCCGCGTTCCAAAGACACACGGACTCGGGCAGTGGAGACGGATGTGAGACCTCAATCGATGAAGCCAGTTGCGGCGACTCGACAACAAAATGCTCTTCGACGATGCGTCTAAGGGAATGAGGTGGTGTGAGCGGTTGAAACTTCCCCGCCGCGCCGATGTGGCTGCTCGTTTGCGGGGCCCGGAGCACGCCAGCCTGTTCGTCTGCCCACGTGGAGATGCGAGTGGTCGTGTTGCAAAGGAGCAACAGCGTGTACAGCGCGACGAAGGTTGTTACGGCGAGCCGTTTCATGATTTTCCTTAGGCACTACACCAATGGAATGATATCACGACCAGCCCTAAGGCCTGGAAGCCGGCAAAATTGTCGCATATACTGGCGCTCAAGGATTCTGCCACCAGATCATTCAAGAGTAGAGGCTAGGCCATATATGAAACGCGGCCATTTTGTCTGGACCTTCCTCGGGCCTCGGGTTTTGCTTGTGCTTCTTTTCGCTCGCATCCCAGCGGCTAATGCACAAACACCTGGCACCTTCACTCCGGCAGGCAACATGGCCACGCCACGCTACCGGCACACGGCGACGCTTCTGCCGAATGGAAAGGTCTTGATTGCAGGGGGCTCTGAAACTGCAACCGCAGAGATTTACGATCCTTCCTCTGGCAGTTTCACGGCGACTGGTGACATGACAACGCCGCGCTCGATGCACACCGCAACCCTGCTTGCTGACGGCAGAGTCTTGCTCGCCGGGGGCTACTCCTCTTCCAAAACTCTGGCTGGCGCAGAAATCTATGACCCCTCCACAGGCGCCTTCACTCCAACGGGCGATATGGTCACCGCCCAGTTCGCACACACAGCAACTCTGCTCAACGATGGCACCGTTTTGATCGCCGGTGGAGAACAAGGTCCGCCCTGGCCAACGTCAGTTAGAGCGGAACTCTACGATCCATCAACGGGCAAATTCGTATCCACAGGAAACTACGCGGGACCTAACAGCTTGTATCCTGCGGCTGCGGGGCCCATCTGGCCGACGGCCACACGGCTTCCTGACGGAAAGGTCTTGTTCGCCGGGGATAATCCTGCCGAACTCTATGATCCTGTCACGCGAACGTTCAGCCTTGCCGGCAGGATGGTGTCTTCTTCATATCGCTATGGGATGTACTGGCATGCGGCTACTTTGCTTCCAAGTGGCAGAGTGATAGTGACGGGTGGTACCGATGACTTCTTCGACTTTTCCGACGCGGAGGCATTTGAGCCTTCAACGGGCAGATTCGCCGCATCAGGCAAAATGCTCACGGCGAGAGAGCTCCACACTTCCACGTTGCTCACCGACGGCACAGTCTTGATCGCAGGTGGCGGCGACGGAGGGTGGGGCGCATCAAGACTCCCCAGCGCCGAACTCTATGATCCCGAAACCGCGGCATTCAGCAGCACGAGTTATATGGCCACGAACCGTTCAGGACACACGTCGACGCTCCTCAAGACCGGGGAGGTCCTGGTCACCGGCGGTGTCCAATACTGGCCTTTCCGAACCCTCGAGACCGCGGAACTCTACACGCCGCGTGTGGTCGTGCCCGCTCCAGTCGTCACTGCGCTCGGGTTCGACCCCACCACCGTCGCTGCAGGTGGTTCTTACTCTGTCAATCTTTCGGGCGCTAATCTGACTTCGGAGACCTTTTTTGATGTTCGCTTCAGCACTCCGGAAGGTAACGCTTATGCCGTCGTCTTAAATTGGCAAAGAGGCGCTACAGGAAGCCACAGCGTATCTCCGGATACCACGCCGGGAAGCTGGACGATTCGTGGCGTGCGGGCACACCGGATTGAAACGGATCACACCGGCGATTTCGATCCAGTTTCATCGACGATAACCGTCTCTCCCTAATTCCGCTTCTGGGTAAGGCCCTGTTCCAGCGAGATGCTTACGAAGAAGAACGCCGGACCGATCTCCGCTAATAGAGCTTCTGGCTCGTCAGTTCCACGTCCATATCTTCGACGCCGACAGTGATCTCCTGATTGACCGTGCTATAGCCAAAGATCAGAATTTCCACGCTGTAAACACCTGGTAGAAGGTTTTGAATAGCAAATTTGCCATCAGGGTCCAGAGGAATTGGGGAGCCGTTACGGTCGTTGATAAAAACCTGCCCGTTCGGTGGCGGCTGCTTCGATTTTTCCTCGACCACGCGGGCGCGCAAGGTCACAGGCGCGAAGATTGAGCCGGCGGGCCGATTGCTTGTTGGGCCGGGAGATGCCGGCGTCTGGATGTCCGACGGCAGCGTGGCTACGTCAGTCAGCACGACATTTTCGAGATCGTGGTCTTCCACGACGACTGTTGTTCCGCGCGGATGCCCGGGGGCGTCAATAGTTGCGATCGTATGGCGGCCCGGCGGCACGTCGCGGAATTCGAACGTGCCATCGGAGAAGGCAATGCCCTGAGTTCCGGAAAGATAGACCGGATGCGCATCTCCGGGAAGGCCCACGCCGGTGACGCGGACGCCGCCGGGGTTACTGGCGGGCAGACGAGCAGAGCCCAGTATCACCGTCAGAGGAGGCACGGGTCCCTGACTCCCTGCGGGGACATTCAGCGTGCCGGGGACCTTCAAGGTGCTTGCGGTGATATCGGTCGAACCAGACAGGATGGATTTTATGACGTACCCTTCCGGGAGGTTCTTCATCGTTAACCGGAACTCAGTGACATTCATCGCGAGAAGAAACTCCACGATTGCACTCGTGGCCGTTACCGGAATTGTGGTGACTGCGCCATCTGCCGTTCTTTCGAACTCCAGCATGACTGGACCGGTAAACGAACTGACAGGGATTTTCGTGCCGCCTTCGCCTAACACACGCATCACGAGCGAGCGTCGGCTGACGGCAACCCTGAACGTATCGGTGGCTTCGGTACGGATACTGTTGTCGCTGATCGCGAAATCCAGTCCGGCCAGAGCCGCCCCAGGCGAAATCTTTACGACCGTTCCCGCCGACATCTGCGGTGTTCCCGGATAGTACGTCGGCACATCCACGCGTCCTGCGATGATGTAGTACTGCCCCGGAGGAACGTCTTCGAGCCGGTAACGGCCTGCTTCGTCAGTTTCCCCGATGCTCGCCAATGCGGCGCCGGCAGCCTCTTCCAGTTGCGACTCCGGTCGCGCCAACGCGACAACGCGAACGCCCACGACGGGTCTTCCATCCGCATTCTTCAGAACACCCGTGACCGTGCCGCCTCGCTGCGCTGCGATCGGCACTCCCTGGATGGCCAGAAACGTTGTAAGCAGTATTGCAATCATTCGACCTAAGGCACCGGCGACCCGGCCGGGTACACACCCTTCGGCAGCGGTTTCCGCGGCAACAACTCCGCTCGATTTGCGGCCAGGTACACCCAAGACGCCACAATTGCGGCGTTCTTCTCGAGGTCTTCCTTCATGAGTTTGTCTGCTGTGTCCTTCGTCGAGTGGTGGGTTACGGCATCGTACTCAATCGGATCCTGGATGAACTGGAAGCCCGGCAGGCCAATGTTGTCGAAGCTGATGTGATCGGTGCCACCGACACTGCGATCCGACAGCGTCGTCATTCCCATGCTTTTGAACGGCGCCATCCATGCTTCGAAGATCGGTTTGATCTCCGTGTTGCCCTGCAGGAACACGCCGCGAATCGCTCCCGTTCCATTATCGACATTGAAATATGTCGACAGTTTCGCGTGACCCGCCCGGAGCTGCCGAATCGGGCGTTGAAAGAAATACTTGTCGACGAATGCCATGGACCCGAGCTCACCCTGTTCCGAGGCGGTCCAGAGACCGAGGCGCACGGTTCGCCGCAGCGGAAGATTCAGGACCTTCAGCAGGCGAACAGCCTCCATCACGACAGCAACCCCGGCTGCATTGTCGGTTGCGCCTTTGCCCAGCGTGACTGTGTCGAGATGCGCACCGAGCACGACGAGTTCGTCGGCCTTATCGGTACCTTTGATATCGCCGACCACATTGAAGGACAGGGGATCGAGGGATTGGTATGTGTTCTTGATGTCGGCTGTCAGAGAAACCGTACCGGCCTTCACTTTTTCTACCAGCTTGAGGTAGTCATCGACGCCCATTACGATCTGTGCAGGCGTCTTCGTCGGTGCCTTCGTCGACGGCGCGTCGTCTTTCTTCCAGGGAACGGTTTCGCCCGTATCGGAAATGGAGAACATGGCACCGAAGCGCACCTGCGTGGGTTCGATCATCGCGGCAACGCCTTCATCGAAATAGAAGCGTGTCACGACGGAGCGTGAGGGCATTCCCGCTGCAGGCGCCGCCGCTGGGCGCGCCGCGTTTGTTGCGGTAGCGGGCGCGGCGGACAACGCATTTTCCAGGAACGCGAAAGCGCCCGCTTCTTCTGCCGGTGGCTCGGATGGTGCCGGCGCTGCGCCACCACGTGAAGCGGCAGCTTGCGCGCCGCCTGCTGCCGGCTGGGTGGCAGGTGCGGCGGCAGACATCGAGGCCAGCTCCGCGTCCGAAAGCCTTTTGAGGGGAGGAGCCGCTGTGGCCGGCGGCGGAGGCGGCGGTGGAAGGACGAGCACGAACTTGCCGCGAAGCTTGCCCTTCATGCTGGTCAGGTCCGCCTGGGTTCGCACTCCTTCGACCACTTCTCCGGTCACCGGGCCATTCGTGCCCTGAGTCCACGGTTTCGAATAGGCCCGCAGCGTCAGTGTCGGTTCGCTCGCGACTTTGAGGCTAAACCGCTCGTTCGTCCAGCCATTGCCGAAGTTGAACGTCTGGAGTTGCACATCGGTGAGCTTCCACTCGACCAGCTTCTTACGCGCATATTCACCCGCAGCCTTCACGTTGGCGGAATTCGTCAGACGCGCGCCGTAGGTGTTGGTGATGGCCGTTGCCATTTCCATCACCTGCGACGTTTTCTCCGCGTTTTTGATCTTCTCGATTGCGGCGGTATCGACCGGCTCGGACGTCTGTGCAACAGCAGTGACCAGCAGTAACAGAACCAGAATGCTTGTGAAGAAAACGATGAGCGTTCTGGCCGGTTTCATCGTGGGTTCCCTCCAGGACATTTCAGGGCATTATACGCGGAGTTATTGAATTCAGCGTCCGAGTAGAACGGCCCCGAATTCTCGAACGGCCCCGAATTTTCTGGTCATCGTCTTGCAAGGTTGTGAAAGAGCGGGCTTTTGTTGACCTCTTTGCGCGGCTTTGACATCGTATCGCGAGCATCCTCTACACAATCAGACAACAAAGGAGACTCGCAATGAGAAAACTATTCTCTGGCCTCGTCGCATTCGCTCTGTCGGTGACTGGCGCTCACCTTGTGCTGGCGCAACAAGCCCCGGCGCCCCAGCGCGGCGCCGCACCGGCAGCAGCCCCTCAGCGTGGGGCGCCGGCGGCCCCCCAACCGATGGGTTTCTTTGTAACTAGCGTCGGACTTGGGAAAGGCGCCAACCTCGGCGGACTTACCGGTGCCGACGCGCATTGCCAGGCCTTGGCTGCCGCCGCAGGAGCGGGGAACCGCACATGGCGCGCCTATCTCAGCACTACCGCTTCGGGGAATCAGCCCGCAGTGAACGCGCGCGATCGCATCGGCAATGGTCCCTGGTACAACCAGAAAGGTTTGCTGATTGCGCAGAACGTCGCCGATCTCCATGGAGATGTTCAACGCGATCGAAATCAGATCATCAAGGACAACGCGATTACTGAAAAAGGCGCAGTCGTCAGTGGCCGCGGTGACGCCGTGAACACACACGACATGCTTACCGGTTCGGATTCCATGGGACGATCGCTTCCCGGCGACGCTGCGATGACGACATGCAGCAACTGGACCAGTGAAGCCGACGGAACGGGTGCCGCCATGCTCGGACATCACGACCGCAACGGCGGTGGTAACAGTTCCTGGAACATGTCGCATGCCTCCAGAGGCTGCAGCCAAGCCAACCTCGTCGCCACCGGCGGCGCCGGCCTCTTTTATTGCTTCGCGGCAAACTAGGGGATTTAGCGCGGATTGCACGGACAAGGGAATTGGGGACAGAGAGCAATTAGCAGAGCAATCTCTCAAATATTGAAAAGACTTCTTTGCTAATTGCTCTCTGTCCCCAATTTCCTTGTGAGACCATAGGGGCAATTACCCCGGAGGCGTTCATGCGGAGAGTCGCGATAGCGTCTATGTTTCTGCTCACTCTGACACTCACGGCGCAGCAATTGCCCGAAGCCGCCACCCTTACCAAACAGGTTCAGGAGGCCGCGAAGCAGCGGAAGAGCATCCAGTATGTCCGGGAGCTTACGGGCGAATTCACGCTGGATGGCAAACCGGTCACGGAAGTGATTTCATCCGGCAGACGTATTCCTGTCGCGAGCGCGATCGGCAAACAAACGGTATCGTTGCAGAACCCCGGCAAGGCGCGCATCGATCTGCAGCTCGGCGCCGGCAACCTGATGGTCACGGATGGAGAGGCCACCTGGACCTACCGCCCTGCATCAAAGCTCTACACGAAGATTGCCGCGGCGCAGACTCCAAATGGCCAGGCGGCCGACCTTGCGGTGCTCGACGTCATTGGATTCTTCGCCGATGCCAAAAGCGCGAAGACCACTGGTGAAGAAGCGATCACCGTCGATGGGCAGACCTACGATTGCTGGGTCATCACCAACACGAGTTTGAAAATGCCGGCGCAGGCTGCTTTGGGCGGCCAGCTTTCCGGTGGCACGCTGACGTCCTGGATCGACAAAAAGCAGTTGATCGAGATCAAGGAAGAGATCGCGTACTCGGTCAAAGTTGCGCCAACCGCCGGCGCTCCTGCCGTCGAATACAAATCGAAGATCACGCAACTGACGCGCTCGTTGAAGGTCGATCAACCGATCGCGGCCGATCTCTTCGCGTTCATACCGCCCGCTGACTCGAAGGAGCAGCCCCCCACAGCTGCCGGGAATCGCGTGGATTTGACAGGCAAGGACGCGCCGTCGTTCCGCGGCGTGAGTCTCGATGGGAAGGTCTACAGCTCTCCGGAGCTCAAGGGTAAAACCGTTCTCCTGGATTTTTGGGCCACGTGGTGTGGCCCGTGCAAGCGCAGCATGCCGATCACGGAAAAGCTTCACGAGGATTACAAGGGCAAGGGACTTGTCATTCTTGGAATCGACGTGGGCGAGAATCGCGACATCGTGGAAAAGTTCATGGCGACGGCGCCTTTCGGGTATCCCGTGATCATGGGCGACGAAGCGGGAATGACTTCTGCCTATGGCGTGAATCTCTTTCCCACGTTTGTTCTGATTGGCGCCGATGGCAAGGTTGTGTCGCACCAATTCGGATTCAATGAGTCGGCGCTCAAAGGCATTCCGGCGATTGCGGGATTGGACAAATGATCGCGCTGCAAAACCGGCGTAGCTCCAGAGTGCTCCGAATAGTCGGCGTGTGTGTTGTTTTGCCGCTGCACATCTATCGAGTTGCACAACATCGTGAGGTATCGCCGCGAGATGCTCTGATTTTTGTCGTATTGTTTTTCTCGATTATCGCA
>Ga0134121_10000457_pt1 | contig 47449 bp, 39 predicted proteins | sample KB301_FD_96463 | JGI IMG/M metagenome (GOLD analysis project Ga0134121, IMG submission 96463) | Terrestrial soil microbial communities without Nitrogen fertilizer from Kellogg Biological Station, Michigan, USA - KB3-0-1 | ecosystem: Environmental > Terrestrial > Soil > Unclassified ...
AACTCTTGTATGTAAATAGGGGGCTTGGATTTCTTGGTTACAATGGCAGGGTGGGAATTGCTCCGGAGATTACAGTGTTTGAATTAACGAAGGTTTAAAGAACAAGTTTAGAGTCCGGGTTCAAGTTTAGATTTATACGAAAACCACCACACCCGTTTCCGCATCGCCGCTCAACATTTCCACAGGATTCGGCGAGCACAATTCAAGAGGATGTATAAATTAAATCCTGATGTTTTTATTTTAATCAAACTTTCTTTTTTCCGTTCTCTGAAAAAGTTATTTTTGATGTGCTTGGAAGTTTGTTCAAAATTCAATCCGGATGAACTTAACTGCCACATCGCTTCTCATTCTGCTTTGTTCCTCTGCTGATGCGCAGACCTTTCTCAACGGCAACTTTGAAACCACCAGCGGAGCCGCATGTGATTATAATCTTCCCAATGCAACTTTTACCTCCAAAATGTCAAACTGCTATGGCTATGGCGCCGGCAACGAAATAGACATCATGTCGAATTGCGCTCCGTATTGTACAAGCGCTCAAAGCGGAACACACTATGTTGCAGTTGCAAATTCTTCCGGCAGCACACCGGATGCTTTTACGATGCAGCTTTCTGCACCCCTTATAAGTGGTGCCTCATACACCATCAGCTTCTGGGATCACGGAGATAATTCCCTTGTCTATCAGCCTACTCCCATTCAAATAGGTGTTTCAACAACGAACGGTGCCACCGGGACTATTGTTTATACGGGCCCCACCCCTGCTTATGGGTTGTGGAAGAAGCGGACATTCACTTTCGTAGCGCCAAACAACGGGCAGTACATAAGCGTAAGCGCCACCACCTTGCGCTGGACGCAGATTGATAATTTTGTGATGACCGCCATCCTTCCTATTCAGCTTATTTCTTTTAGCGGTGAAGCGAAGAATGACAAGGTGATGCTGAATTGGAATACCGCATCAGAGCTGAACAATGCTTATTTCACCATCGGGAGAAGTGATGATGGCACCTCTTTCATTCCGATTATTACTGAAAAAGGAGCCGGGGTATCTACCCAATCTTTGAGTTATCTCGCTTATGATCTTCATCCGCTTCAGGGAAAAAATTTCTATCGCCTGAGTCAAACAGATTACAACGGCACCACCATTGTCTTTCAAACAATTGAAGTGACGATGGGAAATCCCCCGGTGAAAATTCCAACACTCTTCCCGAATCCAACTTCAGGTGTCGTTCACATTGAAAACATTGACCCCTCTCTTGCATGCAGTATTACAGTGAGTAATCTGCTTGGACAGGAAGTAGAGAAGCTGAATGAGATTCCGGAAGCAGTTCTCGACCTGCGTTCACTTCGCCGCGGAATTTATCTCTTGCGCATTCAGCAAGAGGGTCAATGCTGGTGCGATTATTTGGTGAAGGAATAGATTCATCGCGCTTATTTTTATTGAGGAAATTCTTCTCAAAACATTTCTTGCTATCTTTCCTCCAACAAATTTCCACTTATGAAAATCACCAGGCCTAATCCCGACGAGTACGCTCCGCACTATGAAACCTACATTTCAAAAGTAGATACCGATGATCCCATCAAAGGGTTGAGAAAAAGCAAAAAGCAATTGATCAAACTCATTTCGAAGCTGAACAAAAAGCAGTTGAAGTTTCGCTACGCTGAAGGCAAATGGACCATCAAGGAAATTCTTGTTCACATGATGGATGGAGAGCGAATTTTCGGATATCGCGCCCTTCGCTTCGCAAGAAATGATAAGACTGCTCTTCCGGGTTTTGAAGAGAATGATTACGCACCCATGAGCAAAGCAACCAAGCGAAAAATAAAATCCATCCTGCGCGAGTACGAAGCTGTGCGGGATGCTACCATTTCTCTCTATGAAAATTTGGATGAGGAGATGATGATGCGGATGGGAACAGCGAACAATAACCAGATGTCAGTGCGCGCATTGGTGTATGTAACGCTGGGGCATGAATTGCATCATATTGGTGTGATCAAAGAAAAATATCTGAGCTAAAAGAATTCGAAACGGAGAAATGCTAAACCCGGCGAAGAGTGCTGCGGAAAAGATCAAACTACTTCCCCCAAACAATTCCTTTCGTACCACGCATTGCGTACCAACTGAACCAATAAATGAAGTAGCCATTCAGTTTTTCACCGCTCTCTTTTTTTATTGCTGAAGGAACAAAGTTCTTTACCTGTACACTTACGATTCCATCAGGAGTATTTTGTTCTGCACTTCCGGCTTTGAGCAAGTCTTTCCAGTGAAATGCTATCGAAGTATTTCCAAATTGCACTACATACATGATGTCTTTATTTTGGTAGCGGTGATTCATTTTGCTCACCGGGAAATACAAATCATCATTGGAGTTATAATCGGCATAAGGATATTCCGAGTAGTTACGATCAAAGCCGGTTTTTGTACTTAACACTTTCGCATTGGGATAGTAGTTCTCCACTTCTTCAAAGGAAATCAACACCGAATTTACCAATGGCAACTTCTTTCCCAATAAATCTCCCGCAACACATTCACCAATCGCCTGCGACCACAAACTCTCCGTCTTCTCATCAAACATCAGCAGGTTCGATTCATATAATTTGCCACTCACTCCGAACAACAGCGTATCCCCATCCATTACCCGGTTGTAAACGATCGCCGATCCGCAGAGGGGACAAAAGGTAACGGCAACGGGCTTGTTATCAATTACGTCATTCACCACTTCATGCCAGTTGAGAATGTTGAGGGGATAAAATTTTTGTTCACCATTAACATCGAGCAATATCCCGTAATCGGGTTCGGTGAGAAAGTTGTGAGCTTGTGCTGCGGTTATGAACTCAGGGAAATCAATAGCCGGAATGTCATTCTTGCCAACTCCGCCATCATGAATGGCATCGAGCGGAATAGAATGTTTGCTGAAGTTTGTCCTTAGCCCGGTGGGCGCATATTGCTTCAGCAACGTAGAATCTTCATTGGCTTTAACGGTATCTGCCGGCTGATTTTTTTTCGAATCGTTGTGAGAATTTTTGTCCGAAGGACTCCTCTCGGAGCAGGAGAAAAAAGATATTGCCACCAAAGCAATCACTACATAAAAAATCCTGCGGATTCTGCTGATCTGTATCAGGTAATGATTTTTCATCCGCGCGCAACCGCCGTCCCGATTTGATCGGGACGGGGTTACCACCTTAACTATTGCTGCTTCCTTCCACACGCGCAATGTATTTATCAATATCGCGACCTTCATTCGTCACCGGATACTTGTTTTTTATTTCCTGGTAAATCTTTTTCGCTTCATCATATTTCTTCTCGTGCTCGAGCAGCATTCCGGCTTTCTTCAGGAACAAAGGCGAGGTGAGTTCATTCTCGAAATGATACGCTGCCTTCTTGTAGTAATCTACCGCATCATCATTCTTTCCCAATTCAGAATATGCATCACCAAGGGCACCGTAAGCCATGTTTGTTACCATCTTGTCCTTGCCATTGAAGTCTTTTAACTGGTCAATGGCGTCCTGAAATTTCCCCTGCTTCAAATAAATAATACCGGTGTAGTAATGAGAAAGGTTTGCAGCACTTGTCCATTTATAGTCATCCATGATCTTCAGAAATCCGGGAAAATTACCATCGCCTTTGAGCGCGAGGTTCAATGAGTCCTGACCAAACCATTTTTGCGCCATGAAAATCTGGTCGTTCGCTTCCTCATTCTTCGGCTCCAGATAAAATTTCGTGAACCCAAGGTATGCCGCAACAATTGCAACCACCCCTCCCACCACATACATGAGCATCTTTTGATTTTCATTCACCCAGTGTTCGAAATTGTTCAGGCGCTCTCCCCAATTTTGCGGTGTTGTTTTTACTTCTGCCATGGTGATTTGTTAATGGTGAATGGTGAATATGGTAAATGGTGTTACGTGAATCGTGAGTCGTATTACGTGTATTGTGTATCGTGTATCGTGTTACGTGTATCGTGTATCGTGTTACGTGTATCGTCTTTCAATCATCCATCAAAAACGGATAATCCTGCTGCTTGTAAATATCCGTGTAGATTTCAGAGGGATCGGGATAGGGTGACTCTTCTGCAAAACGGACACACTCATCGATCTCTTCCATTACTTTTTGGTTGACGGCTTCAATATCATTCATCGTAGCAAATTTCTTTTTCAGGATCGTTGCCAGCGTTGTTTCAATCGCATCTTTTTGCTTGTACTCTTCCACTTCTTCCTTGGTGCGGTACTTCGCCGGATCACTCATTGAATGTCCTTTATAGCGATAGGTTTTTATCTCGATCAATGTTGGTCCCTCTCCACTCCTGCTATAGTCCGCGGCGGATGCAATTGCCTCGTACACCTTCTCACACGTCATTCCATCTATCTGAAAAGAAGGCATGTCAAAAGCAGCTCCAAGCTTAGAGATATCATGAACATTGCTCGTTCGTTCCACAGAAGTCCCCATCGCATACAGATTATTCTCGCAGATGAAAATCACCGGCAGCTTCCAGGTCATCGCCATGTTAAATGTCTCATGCAATGAACCCTGCCGCGCAGCGCCATCCCCAAAGAAGCAGGCTGTAACATTTTCGCTCCCTCTGTATTTTTCTGCAAAAGCGATTCCTGCACCAAGAGGAATTTGCCCGCCAACTATTCCATGCCCGCCATAAAATTTCTTCTCTTTTGAAAAGAAATGCATCGAGCCCCCCTTGCCCTTTGTGCATCCGGTGGATTTTCCAAATAACTCGGCCATGCACTCATTTGAAGTAACCCCGCGGGCGAGAGCCAGACCATGATCACGATAAGCGGTAATAATAAGGTCATCAGATCTGAGGGCCGTTACAGTTCCCGCGGCCACTGCTTCTTGTCCAATGTACAAATGACAGAAGCCCCGTATTTTTTGCTGGCCATACAACTGTCCTGCGCGTTCTTCAAAGCGACGGATGCGCAGCATCATTTCATACCAGTACAAATAAGTGTCTGCCGAAGCCTGTTCTGCGCCATTTCCCTGCTTGTTGTCAGGATGAAGTTCTGCCACATCTGTTCCGTTTTGATCTTTTGTTACTTTTGTTTTCGTCACTTCACACAAAATGAGGCGGCGAATTTAACCCCAAATTTCGAATTCTGAATTGTCATCATTAAATCGTGAGTGGCAGATCGTGAGATATGGTGTCAAGAATCGTGAATCCCGATTAAACCGGGGGAACTCGTATTACGTGAATCGTGAATCGTGTTACAACCGTGTATCTGCAAACGCTCCTTCTCATCAACTTCAGGAATTATTCGAAAGCACAATTCAGCTTTTCAAATGAGTTGAACTTTCTCACCGGCGGCAATGGCTCCGGCAAAACCAGCGTACTCGATGCCATTCATTATTTATGCCTGGGGAAAAGTTACTTCCATTACTCTGACCAGAATTCAGTTAAGCATGAAGAAAATTTTTTCCGGCTCGAGGGGAACTTTGCCAATGAAGAAACACATCGCATCACGTGTGCTTTTCAATCCGGAAATAAGAAAGAGTTACAGAAAAACGGAATCCTGTATCCCCGCATCGCAGATCATGTGGGATTGATACCTATCGTGATGATTACTCCCGATGATCAATTGCTGATTGATGAAGGAAGTGACGAGCGCCGCCGTTTCATTGACAACACTCTTTCACAGATTGATCATTCCTATCTCGAATCGCTGATTGACTACAACCGGGTGTTACAGCAGCGGAATGCTGCGCTGAAAAGTTTTTATGAAAAAAGAAAAACGGATCGTTCCCTCATCGAAACTTTTGATCAGCAACTTGCTCCTTTGGGAAAGAAGATTTTTGCATTAAGGGAAAATCATTTTTCAAGAATGATTCCGATGCTTTCCAAATACTATGAGCTTCTTTCCGACAACCAGGAAAATGTGACCGCTTGCTATAATAGTGTTTGCAGAAATGAAGACTTGATTTCCGCCTTACATAATTCATTCGAAAAGGATTGTGCCACACAACGAACCAGTGAAGGCATTCACCGCGATGACTTCGACTTTTTTCTGAACAACAGATCGCTGAAGAAATTCGGATCGCAGGGACAGAAGAAAAGTTTCTTAATGTCTATAAAGTTTTCGCAGTTTGAATTGATTCGGGAAGGAAAAAATCGCGCGCCCCTTTTACTGCTTGATGATTTGTTCGATAAGCTGGATAAGTCGCGGGCATCAAATATTCTTCAGTTAATTGCTGAAAATGATTTCGGACAGGTATTCATCACCGATACAAATGATCAGCGGGTAAGGGATTTTATTTCAGAAAGCAAAAAAGCATCTGTGCATTTTGAAATCGCCGATGGGCTGCCAGCACCGTCATCCTGAAAAATTTTCAATGTGCGATTGACATCGTTCCCGTGATCATAGTGGAAATGGCATTGCATATTCCGTCAAATGTTAGGGGCTTGGCGATGAATGCAAATGCGCCGAGTTGTGCCATTTCTGTAACATCTTCAGGACGCTTCGATGTGCTATAAATGACAACAGGGAGGTGATATAGGTTGCTATCTTTTTTTATCTCAGTCAAAAATTCCCTTCCATTCATTCGGGGCATATTTTGATCAAGAAAAATAAAATCAGGAAGGTTAGCATTCTTACCCCGCAACAGCGCCAGGGCCTCTTCTCCATTTTCGGCGCTCAGGCATTGGCAATTGCCATCAATTTCTTTAACGGCATCAAAAAACAAATCGCGGTCATCAGGGTCGTCGTCAACGACGAGGAGGGTAAAATGTTTTTTCACTGTGTGTAGCCTTGTGAGAACAAAATAAGACTATTGAAATGAAATTGAAAATAAAAATCCTGTGTGAATGTGGTTAAAGTTATCTTAAAAATTATGCGAACACTATGTTCCCGCCCGACTAAAATGAGACGATTATTCCCCACTCAAAACTTTCATAATCCATTTATGTAGTAATCATCACTCAAATTTATTTTGTTTTCTGCTTTTACATTAACGCCTGCAATTCAACTATTTTTTTCTCTCGTGCGGCTTATTATTTGAATTGATTTTGCCGAATCTTAAACACCACAGCATGAAAAAGTTAAATCGGGAGTCTTCTTCCGAAAAAGAATTTGCCAACCTGCACTTGGCTGAATTATACACCCTGTATCCCGTTCAAATGTTTTTGCGCTGGTTCGATCAACGCCCCATAGAACATCAGCTCGAGCTCTCAGAATTTATCGGTCATTTTTGCTATGAAAAACTTTTCATCACTTGTGAAACCGATGGCGCGAAAATTTTTGCATGCAGGGAATATGTGAAATCATGTGTTGGCAATTGGGAGCGTGAAGAAAAGCTTCTTCTTTTTATTGACGACATCATCCGGTTTATTGTAGAAGTGAATGAAATTGCTGACAGCGGCCTTTTTGCCTGTGAGGAAGTTATCTATGAACTGCGTGATATCATTTCATTGTATTCTATGATTAATGAATTGCAGCAGCGCAGTAATAAATGGCTCGTGACTTATCATGAATGGCTCTCATTTAAAAAAAACTTTTCATTTTTCAGTGACACGGAACCCCTTCCTGAATATGAAAGGTTAATAACAGACCTTCAAGGTAATTTGAAGCGGCATTTGTAATTCAAACATGTTCTGTATAAGCACTTTTTAAAAGAGGCAACTGACCATTTATTTCTATAGAGTATGACTAAGCGGTAGCCGATTTTCATCAAGCGCCCCAATCATTCTTTGGTTTTCTGCCAGTACGAACAAACACTTAGAAAAAACTACCACGCCGCACGGTGGTCTTGCTAATTGTGGTGGCAACGTAGTAGTCGTGTGTGTTGTAAGTGCAATGTTACAGAAGCGGACGACACCAAACGATGGAAAAATTCCATCTTTTCTTACTCAGATGTAGCTTTCCTAAATCTCCTCACAAAAGGTTTGAACGGGCAAGCCCCGGAGTGCACTATTATGGTATCATGAGAACAAATAATATTTGGACAGTCCTAATGCTCTAAAAGTTTCAAATAGTATTCTTGTTGTTTTTCTGTCAGTCCTGCATAATTTCCTTTAAGCCAAAAGTCCTTCAAGTCAGCCGTAGACTTGAATGAAAAAATATTTGGCAGGACACGCTTTGTTAAAAGATCTATTATTTCTTCTCTCGCATTGTCAGCAGATGTTGTGTCGCTTATTGTCCACCATTTGTCAGCAGGTTTATCAAAATAAAAACCAATTCGTTTCGTCCAATGACTATTCAAATAGTTTGGTTTATTAATCTCGGTCAACTCACAAAGTTTAAGGGATACAATTCCAACGTTTACTGTCAACTTGCAAACTGTTGCTGTTGAAGATTGGCTACTCTGAATTTGAATAAAATAGATAAGGTCACCATTCGCCATACTGAAATTCATTCCGGTCCTTTTAAATCCCTTTTCTTTCAACAGCTTAAAAATGTCGTCAGCAAGCTTCTCTTTAATTTCTTTTGAAGTCAGTTGCATTGCTGATTGTCTTTGCCGATGTTGGTCTTTGCGAATGTTTACGCGCGGGCAGACCAACAACTCAAGTTAAGGTGCTCTCCCCCTTCTGTTGTTGGTCTATCTCCACTTGGGCTATGCAAATATCAACAACTTCATCAAGTCAGTTGCCTTGCTGCTTGTTTGTGATCATATTGTCTGTTCAGCCAAAATTTTTTGTTGATCATTGCACCACTGCCGTGCCCTTACAGATTTTTTTCTCTTTCTCCTAAAATTAGTATCAAAATTTAATTGTGCGATGTCATTGTTTAAGATTGCCCCTAATGAAGTTGGAATTAAATAAGTAAAAAAGAAGGGCTTAAATACACTCATGTTTGTTTACACCTTTTCATTAGAATTGGAGTCGTTCAAAGTTAGCAATCCTATTCCCTATCATCAGGAAATACTTCCTTAGTTCTTTTTTCCATCTCAGCAGCAATCACCTGTCCGGATTCACCCTGGTCTTTGAGCCGCTCTATTATATTGTCATAGCTTTTAGCATCTCTGTCCTGACTTAATTTGAAAACGGTATCCATTTCCTTTACTTCAATTTCAAAAGCCACAATCGCCTTCATTAATTTTTGTGTGTAGTCTGCCGGAAGGTTATCATAAATCGTTGTAGACTGTGGATTATGGTTTTCAAAATGCAGCGTTGTCATTCGAAGCACATCTATTAATGCAGCGTCATCCAGGAAACTGATAATGCCCTTAGCATGTATACTCATGTAGTTCCAGGTAGAAGGCGTATAAGGATTACTATACCATGTACCGCTTACATAGGTGTGATGCCCGGTGAAAACTACAAGCACATTCTGATTATGCAAAAAAGCTTCATGATGATCTGTATTCTTCATGATATGCCCCCTCAATATTTTCTTGTCCCCTTTTTCTTCAATAAAAACCGGCACCTGTGTGGCAACAGGTTTGTTTTCTGAATCGCTTCCGGCTAAAAAAGCAAATGGATACCGATCAATAAACTTTTTAATTACCTGTTCATCTTGTTCTTTGTGATAGGGGAGATCGTACATAATTATAGGTTTCTTGTAAGTTATTAATTTAATGTTTTCATTCATTTTCGCATTGCTGTGAGTGTCCTCATAAAGTTGCCGCTAACATTCAAATATCGGAACTTTTGAAGGCTGCACACAAGACAAAATTCATATGCGGGTAAAAATGTGAAAAGATTTTTTTCCTGCCACAAAAAACTCTGATTAAAATACAGACAGCAAAAATGACTGTATGGCAATCGAAATAAAAGAATCTGATCACAACCCTTCAGAGAATGATATTCGTCCGCATAACAACTTTGCATACCATGGTGAGATTGTAACAATATATGGATTTCGGATTGACCACGGATACTCGTATGTGATCATTCATTCAAAAAAATTTATGGCAGAAACTTTATGTGTACCGCTCCATGAAATTTATTGTCTGATTCTTACAGAAGAAATCGTGAAGCTCTTTACCAATAACACAGAATTGAATGTTGCCGATGTAGTGCTGAGAAGAAACGTGAACACCTATGAGCTGATTTTGAAAGATAAGGATACCGGCAAAGAACATTTTTACAAGTGCATTACATACATTCACGAATTACAGAATCTCTATCATGATTTACTCGGTTCGTCGCCGGGCTTTCCTCTCAATCTTGAATTCGCTATTACCAAAAAAATTTCTTCTGCTTTTTAATTCCATACGCTCACAAGTAAGCTTTCACCCGGACATTAAAAAGTGAAGCGTCCGAATCTCTGACACGACCGGACGTTCAATATGAGTGTTTAGGAAATATGTCCTTTTTATATTCACGAGCCATACCAATTAAGTGTCTTTGGCCGGCGTCCTCGCCGACCACATTGATGGAGGTTGGCGGGGACGCAGGCCTCGGACTAAAACTAAACGCGGATGAAAAGTATCGGGGTATACCCGTGGTACTGTTTACCGGCTTAGTTCAGCAGAAAGATATTGATGATGCTTATGAGTCGGGAGCACATTATTACGTGGTGAAACCCTATGCCCTGACAAATTATGCAGCTACGCTGGAAAGAACAAAAAAATAGAATGGAGAAAGTATTCTGCCAAACCTCCGGGAGAAGAGTTTGTTATCAACTATGCTTTTAAATAGTTTCACTTATCTTTTGCCAACCGCATGCAAATAATGCGTGAATTATGTAACATTTTTCCAAAATTGTGTAACGACTGTCATTTCAACAGGACTTATGTTTGGTGCGTAATAATTCCGTTACACCTGTCCCGCCAGTAGCGGGAAACTAAATTCAAAAAAAATGTCAACAACAACTCCAACTCCTGAAAAAGGAAACTGGAATGAGCAAAAGAGAAAGCTCCAGGCAAAATTCCCCACCTTAACGGATGCAGACCTGACTTACGAAGCAGGGAACAGAGACGTAATGTTTAGCAAGCTCACGACTAAACTTGGTATAACCAGAGCAGAACTCGATGAAATTATTTCATCGTTTTAATCTCATTTGACTTTAGAAAAAAATCGTTAAGAAAACTACTTAACGATTTTTTTTACTCACGTTAAAAAAAAACAAAGCCAACCGTGCTTCAGCAATCAGAGTTAAGATCGGGAAATCTGGTTTTCTACAACGGAAGAGAGGCAGTGGTACAAAACACTCTTATAGGTGATTTGAATTCTCCGGGAATATTATTACTCAGTGATATGCTCACACCAGCCAAAAACAAGGCGAAGATTTATTCTGATGGTGTGCTTCAGGACGTAGATGGAATATTACTTGATGGAAAATGGATTGAAAATTTTGGAGTGATGCGTGAAGATGCCTCAGGTGACATATTTAAAAAACTTCCAAATGGTTATCATGTTAAGTTCAGAAAATCTTTCGCGGGGGGGGGTACGACACTCAGTCGGGCAAGCATCTGTTGTACGTTCATGAATATCAAAATTGGTGGTATGAAATCACGAGTGAAGAATTGCAATTGGATTCGGATGTTTAAGTATTTCTTTATCGCCTGGTATCCTTAGCCAGCGGTATTTCGGTCGGTGTGACACTGACCATTAAATGAATCTGTCATTCTCCTTTCCCAATTCAACAATCCATTGTTGCGAAGCGTCTGTTGAATGTTTATCCGAAAAAATTTCGGTCGGCTCAGAGGCCTTAGGGAACATGCTTCCGCTATTAATTTCTTTTCTAAGTCAGTCATCACATAAATATTTTTACTCTCCATCTTCGCTTTTATTGAAATACCATTACAATGCCGGAGGTTTTTCAAATCCTGAATGCAGACGTTTTGAGTAGCTTCATTAAATGATCTGATATCTGAAGCAAAAGCAACTTCATGGTCATATACACCGCAACAGATATCCAAGGCTGCAATTGTTTGATGCGAGGCGGTAACAGCGGTTTCCAAATTCACTAAAATCAGCCGCATTGTCTTGTGCCTCTCTTTTGAATGGGCAATCCGCAATCCGACCTGTCCCGATTTTTTTATCGGGAAATCCGAAATCGCTCCTCCGCCTTTCGGCACAATCCATGCTTTAATTTTTTAGTAAGCAAATAAATTAACAGTCTAACTTTGTAATGCAACTTGTTCCACAATTCGTCCGCAGTCCCGGTAACTGCTTTTGCGTGTTTTAATTTCAAATAATGAAAACTGATTTTGCTGATCAGAATGAAAAAGAAATTATCTGTTACAAAAATTTCACAACGGTCAGTAACCAACTCTTCGCCATCTGCAACAAAAACAACTGCCCGCAGCAAATCAAACCATGGCAGTACCGCTGCTTCAGAAAAATCTAACGGCAAAGCAAAACGCCGCAGCAATACGTTCCCTATCGTAGCTATCGGCGCCTCCGCCGGAGGATTAGAAGCCATCACCGAGCTGCTGAGAAATCTCTCTCCAACCACAGGCATGGCCTACGTGTACATTCAGCATCTCGATCCGGCGCACAAGAGCATGCTCTCTTCCATCCTTGCCAAAGAAACAAAAATGAAAGTGGTGGAAGCAAAGGAGAAGATGAAGCTCGAGCCCAATCATGTTTACGTCATTCCTCCCAACAAAGACATGATCATTGTTGATGGCTCGCTCAAGCTCAATACGCGCCCTGCCAAGCCAATCGTGCACATGCCCATCAATCATTTCTTCGTTTCACTTGCCGGGAAACGAAAGGAAGGCGCCATTGGCATTGTGCTTTCAGGAAATGCAAATGATGGTGCACTCGGACTGAAAGCGATTAAGAGCGCCGGCGGAGTCACCTTCGCGCAGGACAAGAGCGCAAAGTTCCAGAGCATGCCCAAAAGCGCCATTGCTGAAGGCGCTGTTGACCTCGTTCTTTCTCCGCGACAAATTGCCAAAGAACTCGGGCACCTCGCCAAAAATCAGGAAGTGCTGAAGCACACAATGGGTGATGGCGATGGCGGGGTGGAAGAAAGTGAAGATGAACTGCAGGATATTCTCGCGCTGCTCAACCGCACCACCGGCGTTGACTTTTCCCACTATAAGGAAACCACCATTCGTCGCCGCATCGTGAGGCGCATGCTGCTCAACAAGCTTCACGGGTTGAAAGAATATGAAAGCTACCTGAAGAAGAAAAACGATGAAGCAAATGCCTTATACCAGGACTTACTCATTCACGTCACGGGTTTTTTCCGCGATGCCGATACGATGGAGTTTGTGAGGAAGGAAGTGCTGCCACGCATCCTGAAAACGAAAACTGCTAACGATCCCATCCGCATCTGGATTCCGGCATGCTCTACGGGTGAAGAAGCTTATTCCCTTGCAATACTCTTGATGGAAGCACTCAGCGAAAAGATTACCAACCCTACGGTTCAAATCTTCGCCACTGATTTAAGTGAAGCTGCCATCGCAAAAGCGCGTGCCGGCATTTACACCAAAGCGGAGCTTGCCGATGTGTCATCAAAGCGGTTACAGAAATTTTTCACCGTGATTGACGGCAATTACCGCATCTCAAAATCCATCCGCGATCTGTGTGTGTTTGCGCCGCACAATGTTTTCAAAGATCCTCCCTTTGCCCGCCTCGATCTCATCAGTTGCTGCAACCTGATGATCTATCTCGATTCGCATCTTCAGAAAAAACTGATCGCCACCTTTCACTATGCCCTCAAGAGCAACGGCTATCTCGTGCTCGGCAAATCAGAAAACATCAGCGCGTCTCCGAATCTCTTCACCCCGCTCGATAAAAAGGTGAGAGTGTTTATCAGGAAAAAAAATGGTGATGAAAGAGCGAAGTTTGAAATGATGTATCACCTGACTGAAAAGAGAGCAGTGCCGGTTGCGAAACGCGAAGTGGTGAGAGAAGAAGCAAGAACAGAACGGACGAAGCGACCGGCAATGGAAGAAACCGTTGATGAAATTCTTCTCAACCACTACACTCCCGCCTGCGTGGTGGTGAATGAAAACCTCGACATTATTCAGTTCCGCGGATCAATAGGATTGTTTCTCGAACCTGCTCCCGGCAAAGCGAGTTTGAGCCTGCTGAGAATGGCGCGTAACGGATTGGGATTCGAACTGCGCAATCTCGTTCACAAAGCAATGAAGAGCGGCAAGCAGGTAAAGAAGAGCGGCATTGAAATGCAACATCGCGGCGCTTCGCACAATGTGAGCATTGAAGTGGTGCCGATGAATGGCGATGATGAAAAAAATTATCTCATCCTCTTCGAAGAAATTCCTGTTCCGCTGATTTCTTCAGATACTTCCGGCACTTCACGCAATAAAAAAATAAAACAGCTTGAGCAGGAATTGTTCATCGCGCGCGAAGACATACGCTCGCTCAGCGAGGAGCAGGAAGCAGCGAATGAAGAATTGCAAAGTGCGAATGAAGAAGTGGTGAGCAGCAATGAAGAATTGCAAAGCATGAATGAGGAGCTGGAAATATCTAAGGAAGAAATAGAAAGCGCGAACGAAGAATTGACAACCATGAACCAGGAGCTGCAGGTGCGCAATGAGCAGTTGAATGAGCTGTTTGAATTCAATGAAGCAATCATCTTCACCATTCGTGAAGGGGTGATCATTCTCGACGATCACCTGCGAGTGATAAGCGCTAACCCAAGCTTCTACAAAATCTTTCACGTCACTGAGGAGGAGACGATGGGCAAAATGTTATTTGACCTCGGCAACGGGCAATGGAACATTCCGAAGCTACGCCAACTGCTCGAAGAAATTATTCCGAACAACCAGCAGTTCCTCGGGTTTGAAGTGCATCACACATTTCCTGACATTGGTAAAAAGATCATGGTTCTGAATGCAAAGCGTCTCGTGCAGAAAACTCAGCAGAAGCATCTGATATTTCTTGCCATTGAAGACGCCACGGAGCAGGTGAAGAAGAGAGAGATTGAAGCGCGTGAGAAATGGTTAGAAGAAATGGCAAACCAGGCGCCGGTAATGATCTGGAGGAGCGACGAGAAAGGGCGGCGCAACTTCTTCAATAAAACATGGCTTGAATTCACAGGTAAAACACTGGAAGACGAAATGGGAACAGGCTGGCAGCAGGATGGTCATCCTGATGATCGTGAGCAGTGGATAAAACATTACAATGATGCTTTCAGGAAAAAGGTCGCATACACGGATGAGTTCCGGCTGCGCCGCTTTGACGGTGAATACCGGTGGGTAATGGTGACCGGCAAACCCATCTACGACGAGCACAAAACATTCAGCGGCTTCATCGGAACCGTGATTGACATTCATGATAAGAAGATGGCGGAAGAAGTGCTTGAGCAATCAGAAAAGAAAACACGCAACATTCTCGAATCACTTCCGCAGATTGCTTTCACGATGTCACCTGACCGGTCTACAGATTACTTCAATGATGCGTGGTATGAATACACCGGTGAAGACCGCGCTCATCCTTTCACACCCGGGCAACGCCGGAAACTCGGTCATCCTTCTGATGAAAAAATGAGGGATACATGGAAGAAAAAATTCGAAGCGGGTGAATCGTATGAAGGTGAATACCGCATTCGTGGCAAGGACGGAGAATATCGTTGGTTCCTCACGCGCATCTCTCCAATAAAAAATGCCAAAGGAGAAATCACACAATGGATCGGCAGCTCCACTGATATTGATGAGCAGAAAAAACTAAACGAAGAAATTCAGAATCTCCTTTCGAAAGAAAAATTTGCACGTGCACAAACGGAAGCCGAGCGAAAGAAGATGCATGACTTCTTTATGAATCTCCCCGCTGCCGTTTCAATCATGACCGGGCCGGAGCATGTGTTTGAATTCACCAACATCGCCTCCCGGCAATTCATAAAAACAAAAGGTAACATCATTGGCAAGAGCGTAAAAGATGTTTATCCTGAAATGGAAAGCCAGGGCACTCTTAAATTGCTCGATGAAGTTTATGCCAGCGGCCAACCTTTTGAAGTGAAAGAGATGATGATACAGGTTGAGCTGGAAGAAAAAGGGAAGCTAAAGGAAGGATACTATGATTACACTCTTCATCCTTATCGTGATGAAAAAGGAAACATAGAGGGCATCATCAGCTTTACCATTGACGTGACAGAGCAAGCGCAGGCTCGCCGGGCTGTTGAAGAAAGCTCTAACATCATTCTGAATATCCTCGAGGGTTTACCTCAAATGGCGTGGATGTCAGATGCAAAGGGCAATCGTAACTTCTTCAATAAAACATGGCTTGAGTTTACGGGGCGCACACTCGAAGAAGATAAGGGAATGGGTTGGTTAGACTTAATGAATCCGGTAGACAGGCAAAGGTTCCTCGGAGTATATAATACAGCATTGAAAAATGAAACGGCGTACTCAGCAGAATATCGTTTGCGCCGATACGATGGCGAGTACCGGTGGATGCTTAGTTCTGCAAAACCTAACTACGATGAGAATGGGAAGTTCTTAGGATTCATTGGCAGCGTTACTGACATTCACGATAGAATTATGGCGGAAGAAATTTTGAAAGAGTCAGAAAAAAGAATCCGTAATGTTCTTGAATCATTGCCTCAAATTGCTTTTACCACATTGCCTGATGGCTCAGTGACTTATTCCAACGATGCATGGTATGAATACACCGGTGATAATCGCGAACATCCGTTTGCAGGCGAAGAACGAAGAAAGCTTGGTCACCCCGATGATTTACCGGTATTAAGAAGGTGGCTGAAATCATTGGAAGCCGGTGAACCTTTTGAAGGTGAAGGACGCATCAGAAGAAGGGATGGTGAGTTCCGGTGGTTTCTCACGCGCATTGTTCCGGTAAAAAATGCCGAAGGAAATATTGTGCAATGGATCGGCACCTCCACCGATGTTCATGAACAGAAAATGTTTTCAAAAGAACTCGAGCGCGCGGTTAAAAAACGAACAGCAGATCTCAATACTGCGAATTTTAACCTTGAGCGATCGAACAAGGAACTCCAGGAATTTGCTTTCGCCGCCAGTCATGATCTGCAGGAGCCTTTGCGAAAAATTCAAACCTTTATTGACAGGCTCACGAAACAATACAAAGATGAATTACCCGAAACAAGCCTCGAATATTTTAATCGCATCATCAATGCAGCGAACCGCATGCGCCAATTGATTGATGATCTTCTTAACCTGAGCCGGGCCTCAGTAGATGGTAAGTCATTCGTTGTAACTGATTTGAACCAGGTAATGCAGGAAGCTATCAGCAGCTATGATTTAAAGATCGGCCAAATGAATGCTCAGGTGCAATATGAAACGTTGCCCGCGATTGAGGCCATTCCGGCTCAAATGAAACAGCTCTTTGAAAACCTGCTGAGTAATTCACTCAAGTTTACCGAGGCGTCAATTCCATTGGTAACAGTAAAATCGCATAAACTCTCAGAAGGAGAAATAAGGAATCGTCATGGCCTCTATGAGAATAACACTTGGTATGAAATCACATTTACAGACAATGGTATTGGCTTCGACCAGAAATTTGCAGACCAAATATTTGTCACTTTCCAGCGGCTGCACGATACTGTCAAATACCCCGGCACCGGCATTGGCTTAGCACTCTGCAAAAAAATTGTGCTCAACCATGGCGGCGAAATTTATGCTGAGTCTAAAGAAAATGACGGAACCACATTTTATATTCTTTTGCCGGAGAAGCAAATTGAAAAGATGCAGAAAAACGAAATTGATCTTAGTACTTCTTCTTATTGATGAATGAGGCTGCCCTCCCTCTATCTCGCGCGCCGATGTCATTAAGTTAGCTTAAAAGATTTGACAACTCTGCAGTAGTGCGGAGTTGTCAAATCCCGGCAATGAATTCTTAACCTAATGACATTGCTCGCGCGCTCATACACTTGATTGCTACCTTTGCGGCAATTCATAATATGAACATTGAAAGAACAAGAACAAAAACGATTGCCACCATTGGACCTTCCACCAGAAACTATGAAATGATTGGTGCACTGATCGAGGCCGGTATTGATGTGGCAAGAATGAACTTCTCACACAGCACGCAGGCAGATCATCAGAGCACCGTGGATCATGTCCGGAGATATAATGCTGAACACAATTCGAGCGTGTGCCTTCTCGGAGATTTGCAGGGGCCAAAGCTTCGTATCGGTCTTGTGGCGAATGAAGAAATCTTCTTAGCGAGCGGAAAAAAAATTTTTCTCACCTCAGAGGAGTGTCTGAGCACTACTGAAAAATTATGCATACAGTATGAAAAACTTGCCCACGATGTGAAGCCCGGCGAACATATTTTGTTGGATGATGGTAAGCTGAGGCTGAAGGTACTGAGCAGCAATTCCCAAAACATGCTCGAAGCTGAGATTCTTTACGGGGGTAAGCTCACCTCGAGAAAGGGTGTGAACTTTCCGAACAGTAAGCTGTCGGTGCCGGCAATTTCAGAAAAAGATAAGAGCGATTTGGAATTCGCTATACAGAACCATGTGGAGTGGATCGCTCTTTCATTTGTACGTAATGCTGATGACATCCTGGAATTGAAAAAGCAATTGCACCACAACAATTCAAAAGCGAAAGTGATTGCGAAGATTGAAAAGCCGGAAGCAGTAGATAACATTGATGACATCATTTCGGTCTCCGATGCCATCATGGTTGCCCGCGGTGACCTCGGCGTTGAAATGGATCTGGAACTTGTTCCGATCCTGCAAAAACAAATTGTGAGGAAAAGCATCAACGCTGCCAAGCCGGTGATCATTGCCACTCAAATGATGGAGAGCATGATAAATAGTCCGACACCCACTCGTGCAGAAACCAACGATGTTACCAATGCAGTGCTCGACGGAGCTGATGCTGTAATGCTGAGTGCAGAAACTTCAACGGGGGCTTATCCTGTGGAGGTGATTCGTATTATGCAAAAAATTATCCGGGTGGCAGAAACCCAGGAGATGGTGTACAACAAGCGGGAATCGCTCAGCACATCCTCTCCCACCTATTTATCAGATGAAGTTTGCAGGCAGGCATGCCTGATTGCTGAATCGCTGGATGCAAAAGCAATCGTGAGCATGACGCATTCCGGATACACTGCTTTTCAGCTGGCAAGCTTCAGATCGCGTGCACCGATTTTTATTTTCACTGACAATCATCAACTGCTGAACATGTTCAACCTGATTTGGGGGGTGCGGGGTTTTCACTATGATAAATACGCCACCACTGATGACACGATTAATGATGTAAACGGAATTTTAAAAGAGATGGGATATGTAAAACACCAGGACCTCGTGATCAACACGGCGAGTATGCCACTGCATTCGCGTAGCAGAACGAATACAATTAAGGTGAGCAGAATTGAATGAGATGTAAGACTGGTGGACTTAAGACTTGTGGACGTAAGAATTAAGATTTGAGATTTAGGATTTCTTCACTGAAGCTCTTCAGGTTGTCTGACATAAAATCTATCATTTCATTTCTCACAGTTTGTTTTCCATGAGAAATAAAAACTGTTTTCATTCCCGCGTTCTTTGCGAATTCCATGTCGCTCATTGAATCACCAATCATGATGGATTTTGAGAAATTGATGTCCGGAAAATCCTTTTGGGCTTGAAGAGCCATTCCAATTCCCGGTTTTCTCATAGGAGAATTCTCTGTTTTTAACTGTGGCGCGAAATAAATTCCGTCAATTCTTCCTCCGAAATCATGAATGGCTTTGATGATGTTGTGGTGAATTGTTTCTACATCCTCCATGGTCATCAATCCCTTCCCCACTCCTTGCTGATTGGATACGATAATGATTCTTCCAAAAATTTTCGAAAGCTGAACAAGTGATTGCTGAACACCATCGAGCCATTCAAACTGATCGGGATTGCGGACGTAGTCACCGTCTATTTTTTTGTTGATCACCCCGTCGCGGTCGAGGAAGAGCGTCCAGGATTTGTCAATGGTGAATGGGGAATGGTGAATCCCGATTAAATCGGGAGAACTGGTGATTGGTGAATGGTGAGAGGCGAGAAGATCAGGGAGTTCAATTTGTGCGCGCCGATAATCCTCTGGAATTCCGATGTCAATGAAGTAATCATCGAAGGTGAATCCACTGAAGAAAAATTCTTTACAATATTTCTCCATCACATCTTTCTCGAAAGAAAATTTTTCGGGAAGGTTCATTCCTGAAAATAAATCACGGTGTAAAATGTAAATGCCGCCGTTGATGTCTCCTTCATCATAAAACTTTTTTTCTTCGAAAGCAATAATTCTGTTTGATGAATCTGTTTGCACTACACCATAGCGATCAAAATTTCTCATTCGCTTTAGTGCAAGAGAAAGTCTTACATCTTTCGTCTTATGTCTCAAGTCAAACTCTTTAAGGTCAATATTGAAGAAGCTGTCTCCGTTGAAAATGAAAAATTGTTTTTCATCAGAACTTCGGACTGCTTTCAGGATTGCACCACCGGTTCCGAGCGGTTCATCTTCGATTGAATATTCGAGTTTCATTTCCCGATAAGAATCACCAAAATAATTTTTGATAGTCTCCCACTTGTATCCGACAGATAGAATTACTTTTTCAATTCCATGCTTCGATAAATAATGAAGCAGATATTCAAGAAACGGCTTGCCTGCAATAGGCGCCATTGGCTTGGGAATGTCTTTGACGACAGATTGAAGCCGTGTTCCGAAGCCGCCGGCAAGAATTATGGCTGTTTTAGTCACGGGATAAAATTGATTTTAACTTATCAGGATTCTGACGCTGATCGAAAACGGAAAGAATGCGAATGACATCAGCTTCGACTTCGTAGAATACTGAATAAAAGGGAAGCAGTTGCGCCTTTCTTGCACTTTCATCACCTTCAACTCCGGGAAAACTAAATGGATATCTTTGAATTCTGTATAAAGTATTCGCAAGATCAGTCATAAAGCGGTCAATTATTTCCGCATACCAATGTTCATCCAGGTATAAAAGGATTTGCTCTACTTCGCGATTAGCTCTTGGAGAGAGAACTACGTTGTAAACCATTTCGGATACTTCTTCTTGAAATCGTCGAAGCTTATAGCGTTGCCTTCTTCTATCTCTCTTCTTCCTTCTTCGATTGCTCTTCTTTCCTGTTCCGTAATTTGAACTCTATCATTATTAATTTCTGCTTCGGCAACATTTCTGGTTATCTGAAATAAATTATTGAGAATGCTTTCATCATCGATCTTTTCAATTTCCTGATGAAGTTGTTTCTTGAGTTCAATTACTGACATAAATTTTTTTTCGAAGTTACAAACTCATTTCTTCCTCTCAAACATCTTCTCCTCCACCAATTCACAAATTATATGACCCAGCATAATGTGCGATTCCTGAATTCGAGGCGTATCATTTGATGGTACGTTGAACAGATACTTGCTGAGGTCTTTCATCTTTCCGCCGCTCTCACCAGTCATGCCGACTGTGATCATTCCGATTTGATTAGCAAGCTCAAATGCGTTGATCACATTGGGAGAATTTCCTGAAGTGGAAAGGCCAACAAGAACATCACCTTTTCTTCCCCGGGCCTTAATGAGCCGTGAATAGACCTGCTCATAGCCATAATCATTTCCCACTGCAGTGAGGTATGATGTATTCACATGCAGGGCTTCCGCATCGAGCGGATCACGATCAAAATAAAATCTGCCGCTGAGTTCTGCTGCGATGTGCTGTGCATCAGCAGCACTGCCTCCATTTCCACAGAACAAAACCTTGCCATCATGTCCATAGCACTTCACAATTTCATCAGCAATTTGCTGCAGCTTTAAAATCATTAGCGGATCGTGAAGGATTTTTTCTTTCACCGAAATAGAAGCTGTAATGATGTCTTTGATTTTGTTCATAGTATTGAGAAGGTAGAAGGTAGAAGATAGAGGTTAGAAGGTAGAAATTAGAAGTAGAAGTTAGAATCGTCATTTGAAGTTATGCCACTTTTCACTCAGCGAATTAATCATAGCGCTTAGTTCACTGTAAGATTTGTCAAGTTGATTAAAAATATTTTTTGTGATATACTCACATGCCATTGCATATTCAAGCCAACCTCTTGTTTCTTCCGAAGAACCTAAGGAAGTTACCAAATGAGAAACAAAAAATTTTTCATATTTCTTTTTTGCATACCCTTCCCGAATATTTATGCTAACAGATCTGCTTGATCTTCTTATTTGATCTGTTAGTGAATACGTTTCTTCTTTGGGAAATGATTTTGATAGTTTGAAAATCTGCATCGAAAGATCAAAAGCAAGATTATAAACCATGAGATCTTTCACTGAGCGAATTTTTTCCGGACGTTGCATCGTGACATTATTTTTAGAGTTTATTCTTATTTAAGTTCTCTAAAATCTCTTTCATCTTTTCTCTTCACTTTTCTACCTTCTAATTTCTACCTTCTAATTTCTACCTTCTAACTTCTACCTTCTACCCTCTTCATTATTTCGCCAGCCAGGCTGTCGCACCTTGTTTCGTAAACTGAAATCTTCTGAACTCACCACCGAACTGATGAAGACGGTCAATTACTTCATAGCGGGAGAATGAAGGGCAATAAAAAAACATGAACCCACCTCCACCGGCTCCGGAAATTTTTCCGCCGAGGGCTCCGGTCTTCAGTGCGGTTTCATAAATCTCATCAATGATGGGGTTTGAGATTCCTTCGGCGGTTTCTTTCTTCGAATGCCATCCGTAATTTAATATCGCTCCGATCTCATTGAGGTTTCCTTTCAAAATTGCTTCCTTCATCATCACTGCCTGCTCTTTCAGCTTGTGCATCGCCTCAATGGATTTTTCTTTTTTCTCATGAACATTTTTCGCCTGCATCTCAACAATCTTCGATGACAGCCGGCTGGTCCCGGTGTAATACAACAAGATGCAGTACTGCATCTCATTCAAATAATTTTCTTTTATACGCAGCGGGTTCACGATCACTTTATCATCAGCATAAAACTCCATGAAGTTGAAGCCACCGAATGCTGCAGCATACTGATCCTGCTTCCCTCCTGCCTGCCCCAAATCTTTTCGCTCAATCTCATAAGCCAGGTGTGCCAACTCATATTCACCCAGAGGAATGTTGAGCCATTCCGCAAACGCATTCAGTATCGCAACTACCAGCGACGAGGAAGTTCCCAGTCCGCTACCGGCAGGCGCGTCAACATAAGTAGAGAGATGAAAGCTCAATGGTTTTTTCGCGTAATCTTTTGCTACACGATTGTAAATCCCTTTCAATAGATCAAGATTGCCATCAATGGGCAATTCCATGATCGAATCAAACTCCAATCGCTCTTTGCGATCTATTGCATGTAACACAATTTTATTATCCGTGGTTGGCTCAATCGTCGCGTAGGAATACAAAGAAATCGTTGCATTGAGAATCGCTCCCCCATACAAATCGGAATATGGACTCACATCAGTTCCCCCACCGGCGAAGCCGATTCTCAGAGGAGATTTACTTCTTATGATCATCGTGCGAAGGTAAGGGGAATCGTGAATCGTGAGTCGTGAATCGTGAATCGTGAGTCGTGAATCGTGAGCCGTGAGTCGTGAGTCGTGAGAGCTTAATCGTGAGAAGTGAGAGGTGAGATGTGAGAAAGTCAAAACTTTGTATAATAATTTCTTTCTAACTTCTACCCTCTAACTTCTATCTTCTATTCTCTTTTCTTATCACCAATTTCAATCCCGACCACTGTTCATCCACAGCGCACACTTTAACGTCCACCAGTCCAAGAGGAAATGCAGTTACGCGAATTGCATCTTCAGTAACATCTGTAGAAATGCCGGAAGACTTTTTGTACCAGGAAATCCAAATCATTCCGTTCTGTTCCAGGCGTTTTACCGCTGGCGGAAGCAATTTTTCCAGCTCTGAAATTTTCTTTACAAAAAGATGGATGAAACCAACGACTGAAGTTTTATCCTTCACTTGTGTTACTTCCTCAGGAAGATCTCCGAGAAGTAGCGAATAATTCTCAGGGACATTTATGACAAGCATTTTCATCCCGGCTTTGATGCCGAGCTTTTGTGCCAAGGGTTTTCCTGAATATCCGGCCATTTTTTGGAACGATTTACGATTTACGTACTACGACTCACGACTCACGACTCACGATTCACGTAAACTTATCAATTCACCTCACCTTCAAAGCAAAATGCAAACTAGTTACATTGAATCTTTTGTTATGATAGAGGCGGTGCGCATCAAATCTTCCTGCATTTACGCCGGAGTCAAGATGAACCTGGTCAAATTTTTTTTCTTCGGCATAGTCAATGATCCAATCGAGTAATTGGGACGCATGTCCTTTTCCGCGCGCTTGCGGAAGTGTGGAGAGATCATCAATGTAAATGTATTTGCCGGGATAAAGATTATAACCCCATTCGAAAACCGACGCTGAAACGGCGATTCCCTCAGCTTCAATAAAAATCAGCAGGCGATTATCAGCGAGAGTTTGTCGAACCGCCTCGAGAAAAAATTCTTCCTTTAGATGGGGCCTTAATTCACAAAGTACCCTCCTGCATTTTAAAATGTCGTCATCACTTTCGGCAATCCTGATCATGAAATTATTTTTTTTGCAATGATACCGAAGATTAATGTTGCTTTCTTTCGGGGCCTTGCAGCTCATTCTTTTTTCTTCCGTCCTTCCCTCTTAAGGGAGTCAATGAGTTTGGCTTCATCAATAGAGTGAGTTGAAAAAATATCTTTATTATCCTTTGCAATTTTAGAGAGATGGCTGTAAAATTTTTTCAGCACTTCCAACTCTTCTTCTGTTAAATCCTCAATACTGATGAGACGGTTGCTGGCTGTTTTGGTTGCGGCGATCAATTCGTTCAACTTTAACTGAACGGCAAGCGAATCTTTGTTCTGCGATTGCTGAATCACAAACACCATGAGGAAAGTGATGACGGTGGTTCCGGTATTGATTACTAATTGCCATGTATCAGAGAAGCCAAAAAGCGGCCCTGTGATAACCCAAATTAATATGATCAGGATGGCCGCAAAGAAAGTGAAGGGTTGGCCGGAAATATGCGTCACACTTGCTGCGAATGCATCGAACATGAGCGTGATCTTGCGTGGTTTTTTTCTTTTCATGGGATACAGGTTAGGTATGTACCGGCGAGAATAGAAAAAAACTTCGGGAGAGAAAAAAACAATTATGCGCTTACTACCAACCGGTATCCGTTGCTATGAATGTTCACGATCTCCACCTTGGGGTCATCTTTGAGGAACTTGCGCAACTTCACGATGAATACATCCATGCTGCGTGCGGTGAAGAAATTGTCTTCACCCCAAATGGCGCGCAGGGCAACGCTGCGCGGAAGCACATCATTCATGTGCGCACACATCAGGCGGAGCAACTCCGCTTCTTTCGGAGAGAGCTTTTGTTCCATGTCACCCAGTTTTAGAATCCGGAGCTTGTAATTGAAATGATAGTGGCCAATGTCAAATTCTGTAGGAAGCTCTTCGAGTGGCTGAATTTCATCGTTGCGCTTTACGATCGCCCTGATCTTGTAGAGCAACAAATCAGAATCAAAGGGCTTTGTGATGTAATCATCAGCACCCATCTTGTATCCCTTCACCACATCTGCTTTTAATGTTTTTGCCGTAAGAAAAATAAAGGGCACCAGGGGAGTACGTTTTCGAATCTCAGAAGCAAGCGTGAAGCCATCCATCTCCGGCATCATCACATCGAGAATGCACAAGTCGAAATCTTTCTTCTGCGATGTATTCAATCCGACAATACCATTGTTGCAGAGTGTAACATCAAAGTTGTTCAGCTCGAGATAATCACGCAGCACTGCCCCGAAGTTGGGATCATCTTCAGTAAGGAGAATTCTTGTTTTTCTGTCCATACATTTAATTCAATAACTAATGACCAATGACCAATGACTAATTACGCTCTGATAAGACTATCGCTTTTCTGTTGATGTCCATAGGGAAAGTAAATTTCAAAGCGGCTGCCGTTGCCCGGCTCACTCTTTACGCTGATTCTTCCATTGTGCTTCACTACAATTGTTTTCACATACGCCAATCCCAATCCAAAACCTTTTACGTCGTGAATGTTTCCATTCTGCGCACGATAAAATTTCTCGAAGATCTTTCGCTGTGTTTCTGCGCTCATTCCCAATCCGTGATCCTGCACTGAAATCACAATACCATCTTTCTCATTTCTTGTTTCCACAGTAATGTCCGGTGACTGCGTTGAATATTTATTTGCATTATCAAACAGGTTATGAAACACATTGGTGATATGAATCTCATCAGCGAGCACATAAGGGTTGGTTGCGTTAAGATCGAGTTTCAAACTTCCGCCACGGCTTTCAATCTGGAATTGAAAATGGTCAGCAACCTGCTCGATCAACTCATGCACATTGAGCAACTGTTCATTCAGCTCAAAATTTTCTTTATCGAGCAATGCCATCTGAAGAATATGCTCTACCTGCACATTCATCCGCATGTTCTCACGCCCTATTATGTCAGTGTAATAATGCACGCGCGCCTTATCATCTACTACCCGCGGGTTGTTGATAGAATCGAGCGCAAGAGAAATGGTGGCAATCGGAGTTTTAAATTCATGAGTCATGTTATTGATGAAATCCGTTTTTATCTCCGATAGTTTTTTCTGCTTCAGAATCACATAGATCGCAGTGCCAAAGGTGCCCGCAAAAATCAATGACATCAATGCGGAAAGTAAAATCATCCACCATAGGGAGCGCATGAAATACGGTCTTACGTCATCAAAGAAAACAAGCAAACGGTCAGAGCGAAAGGTGATGTCGTTGGGAAAAAGAGGTGCAGAGAATGATGCGGGAATCATTTGAGTAGAGAACTGCGGTGAATGCACGTTGACTACATTCTGATTATTCCCTGACATTACCCCGAACTGAAACGGCAACTGAATTCCCTTCTTCATGAACTCCTGCCGGATCATTTCGTGCAATGAATAAATGTCGAGCCGCTTTTCCACCGGAATATTGAACATGCTCCACTCCATCACCATTTCATTCAGCACATTATTGAGTTGTTGTGATTTCGCACTGATACGCTGATGCATAGGATCGCTGAGGTTACTGCCCACTTCAAATTGAGTGACAAGCACGTGTTGCGAATCAGCATTCACTTGCTTATCATTACCCGTGTCGGCGACCACAAATGCTTCTGTCTGCTTATGAAGGGTATCAAAAATATCGTAGATGCTGTGACTATGAAATTCAACATGAGTGTGAGTAAAGCTTCCTGTAGAAAGCCATCCACTGTCGGCATGCCCGTTGCTCACAAAAACCCTCGGACGCGTTCCAAAGTCAAAGCGGTGACTGAGGAAAGATGCTGTCTCTTGTTTTTCGAGGCGATCAGCAACGGTATTTAAAGCATCCTGAACATCACGGTCAAAGTTTTCGCGCTTGCTTTGCCATTCGTTGTTGATCCATAACCCTTGCAGCGCCACAGCGCCCACGAGAGAGAGTGACAGCAAAAGGATAATGACAGTTATGAATTTCTTGTTCATCCCGATTAGATCGGGACAAAGTTAAAACACAGGGGGTGTATCAGCGAGGGCTTAACTTTATTTTAACGGGAGATTAGAATGCATTGTGGAGGTAGCAACAAAAATTATTGCTTCACAAATTTTGCTGAAGCGTAAGTGTTGCCTGCCTGAAGGCCAAGAAAATATATCCCTGCAGGAAGATCATCCACTTTGATCATAAAATGACCACTCATTGAATTTGTTTTTTCCTTGCATAGAATTTTCCCGGTTACATCTCTGAGAATAATTTCAGTTTCTTTACTTAAAGACGGAAATTCTATGATAAGTTGGCTGCTAGCGGGATTGGGATAGACTTGAACTTGCGGGAACGATGTCTCAACCGAATGAAGAGGTATTCCAACGTCATTAAGAAGGCGAGCCATATAAAAATTATTTTGATCAGAATTTCCCGCGACTACGATTTTACCATCATCCTGTAAATGCATGTCGCTCGTGCCAAAGGAAGCAGATGTGTCAAAAACAGATATGCCTCCTAAACCAAACGTTGCATCAAAAGTTCCGTTGTATAAAAGGCGTGCTATTGTAAGCGTGTATCCTGCTTCATAAGAAACATCGAGACAAAGGGTTTTTCCATCAGGTTGAACCAACATAATTGGACGCGAAAGAAATCCGGCATCTTCAAGAGAAGCGTATCCGTTAGTTCCAAACGTGCTATCCACTTCACCACTTTCATTGAGGCGCAGAATTTCATAATGATTACCATTGCTTGAATAAACAATCATCGTCAGAATCTTTTTATCAGGTTGCACCTTAGTTCCCAGAGAAGCATCAAATTGACCTAAGATCACATCCTCTTGTCCATTGTTTCCGAAGGAGGCATCAGGAGTTCCGTCAGATAATAATCTTTCAGTGCGCAGCAATGTTTGATAGCCGGGAAAAAGAGTTTCCTGCAATACTATTTTTCCATCCATCTCTAAATCCATTGATAGATAGAAGTCTTCCTGTGTCCAATCGAATGTGAGGATTCCCTGATCACCAAATGTTTCATCAAAGCTTCCGTCAGTATTTAGCCTCATAAGATAAATTTCAGTGTTGAGAAGATTGTCAGGAGCAAGTCCGCATAAAAGCAGCTTGCCATCTTGTTGCAATGCAATATCCGTTACCATAGTAAGAGAATTGCCGATCATTAAAGGCTCGATGATCCCATTTATTCCATAGGATGAATCAATGGTGCCATCAGACTTAAACTTGTGAACGGCAAAACCAGTAAGCGGATAATTATCGAAGTCATAGTTAAAACTTTCAAATCCGAAAACCGGAGACGCAAAATTTTCTGCTACATAAACACTCGTTGAATCGCTCGCCATTTTTGATTGCCGTTCTAAAAGTCTTTGGCTGTTAGGAACAAGAATACCATTAACGGCATACGATGAATCTGAAATTCCGGAAGAGTTCAATCGGAACATGGTGAGATCAAAAGCCGAACCCGCTCCGAGAAATTTTCCACCGGGAAGAATGGCAAAAGCACTAACGCTCTTATCTACAGACTCTGAATTCAAAACATTTTTAGAAATAGTCCCATTGATTCCAAAAGTTGAATCAGAGTCTCCGGTGGTGGTGAATCTTGAGACCGCCAGTTCATTGTTACCGTTGAAGGTCGCGGTACCACTGATTAATATTTTACCATTGTCATCCTGGCAAGAACCTAATTCAATTGATTTGCAACTTGTGAAAGTTTTACCACTTATTCCGCTCACACCAAAATTGGTGTCGATAGTTCCATCGTTTGTCAAACGAAAGATTACAGGGTCATTGCTTGTGCCGTTAAAAGCCGATCCAATCAGGATGACCGACGAATCCGCAGAAGGAAAAATGAAAAAACCGAAGTTATCACCAGCGCCGGAAAACAAAAGAAGGGAGCCATCATTCCCGAATGAATTATCAGCAGTTCCATCAGCGTTCATTCTCCAGCAATAAAGATCACTCGTTGAATCGGTTTGAGTGTACCCTGTTACCACAACTTTTCCATTTGGCATTTCAATAGCATGTTGGCCAACTTCATTTCCGCTGCTATCAATGTGCGTGATTCCATTGATTCCGAAAGTACTGTCCGCAGTGCCATCGCTATTCAACCGGACCACAAAGAGTGAACTATCACTGTTTCCGGTAACAAGTATTTTATCATTGGCCTGTTGTCCGATCCCAAGAACGAATGCATCAGGCAAGGAACTAAATGTTAAATTGCTTGCAGAGTTAAAAGAAGCATCAAGACTGCCGTCATTATTAATTCTGGTGATACTGTACGAACCACCGACAATAATTTTTCCATCGTGCTGTATCAGCAATCCATTGTCAGAGTTATGCATTCCAAGGTGCACTTGACCAAACGATCCAAAGTTGCTATCCTCTGATCCGTTTGCCTTCAGACGATAGACCCTTGTTGATCCGCTATATTCTCCATCGTGATCCACTAATATAATTCGATTAGAGTCATCTACGGCTATTGAAGAACCGAAAGCCGAATACTCATCAACTAAAACCTGCTTCACTCCATTGTCACCGAATGATGAGTCAATAACACCGTTATTATTAAAACGAATGAGAAAGGTTTGATGATCATTCCAGTCCAGAACATTTATATTAATGAGAACAAGTATTTTATTGAACTTTGTTAATGCCATTCCCTGAACCTGCTCATTAATGATATCGGGATTGAAAATAAACCGTCCATTAGTTCCAAACGAATAATCGAGAGTGCCGGATTGCGCCAACACAACTGCTTGAATTGACACTGAAAACAAAAGAACATAAAGTTTTCTCATATAGATATAGTTTAATTAACGCAAATCTAAAATTATTTAGCCTGTGGTTGGTCTCCTCTGGTAATGGGAACATAACATGTTGTCTTTGCTGAGTTTTCTTGTGTGAGAGCAACAACCGAATGACAAGCTTTATTTTCAATGCCGGCAAAATTTCGATTCGCGATACGCGTATCGCGAATCGTGCCCTCACCGATCCGTAAACTTATACCCCACTCCTCTTATAGAGTGAAAATACCTCGGGTCGCGGGAATCTTTTTCAAACTCTCTGCGGAAGGTGAGAATGAAATTATCAATGGTGCGTGTAGTAGGAAAAACATCATAGCCCCAAACGGTCTCGAGAATTTCTTTCCTCGAAACAACCTGGTTCCTTTTATCAATCAAAAGTTTCAGCAGCGCCGCCTCACGCTTGGTGAGCGGAAATATTTTTTTTGATTTCCCTTTTGCTGTATAGGTCGCGAAGTTGATTTCATTGCCATCGAATTGGTAGATGTGATTGTTCTTCTCCTGGCTCGTCCCCTTCAGCGAATGACGCACGAGCACTCTCACACGAAGTAATAACTCTTCGAGGTTAAATGGCTTGGTGAGGTAATCATCAGCGCCCATCTTTAAGCCGAGCACTTTGTCTTCATTCGTGTCTTTCGCGGTAAGAAACAGGATCGGCGTTTCACTGTTTGATGTACGAATGGACTGGCATACCTTGTATCCATCCAGTTCCGGCAGCATGATGTCGAGCACAACCAGATTGAATCGCTGCTCGCGAAATTTTTTCAGTGCCTGAGTTCCGGTGATGGCTGTCACTACTTCGAATCCCTCCAATTCGAGATTCAGCTTGATGGCGTCGAGAAGGGTCTTTTCGTCTTCTACGAGGAGAATGCGGGATTGTATCATATCAGTTTACAGTTTGCAGTTTACAGTTGGCAATTGACAAACACTTTATCGTTCTTGATTTTTCATTTCTACCTTCTACCCTCTATCTTCTAACCTCTACTTTCTATTTTTCTCACGCCATTTTCGGCAGCACCACTTCAAACACGGACCCACGCGGTTCATTGTCTTTTACGCTCACTGTGCCGCGATGTAGGGCCAGAATTTTTTCAACGATGTATAATCCCAACCCGGTTCCCTTTGTCTTTCGTGTTTCTTCCTGACCCACACGATAAAATTTTTGAAAGATCTTTTTCTTCTCATCATCGGGAATGCCAAGACCGTCGTCAGCGATTCTGAAAATCACTTTGTCATTTTCATCATTGAGAGAAATAGAAATCCTGGATCCTTCTACAGAATATTTCACCGCATTCTCAACCAAATTGGTGATGACACTGGTTAGCCCGCTTCTGTCGCCAATCACCATCACGTCATTGGTTATTGCCAGCTCAAAATTTCGCCGCACTTCGGAAGTTGCTTTAACCTTCTCTACCACCTGGTGCACGATCTCGCTCAAATCACATGCATCCCGGCCGATGCGGAAAGAATGATCCTCAATTTTGGCTGCCAGCAAAAGATTTTCCACGAGTGTATGAAGACGATCCATGTCGCTGATGGAGTTATGAAGGAGCGTTTCTATTTTATCTTTCGGGAGATCGCTGTGTTTGAGCAAGGTCTGCATGGCTACCTTTGAAGAGGCAATCGGTGAGCGCAACTCGTGCGTAATGGAGAGCAGAAAATTTTTCTGCACTTGCTGCAATTTCACTTCACGGCGAAGCGACCGGTTCATCATGATCGTCATCACGATCAAAATGCCGAGGAAGACAGAGCCTTCACCCGTGATCATGTACACTTTTCTTCTTCGCTCTGAGTCTATTGCTTTTATCTGCGGTGACTGATCAAAGGGTTGCATGCTTTCCTTTGAATAACTCAGTTGAAGCAGGTCGCGCTTTTCCTGGAATGCCTCATCATTTATCCGGATTAACAGCAGTACCCACCAGGCAAACGAAATAAAGATGTAGCCCACAAGAACATAAAATGTAAGGATAGATCGTCTTCTCATCATCATCTTGCTTCAAATTTTGCTTGTTAAGTTACACCTATGAAACCGCGCTTGTATGTCCGCAATGAAAAAATGAAACTCTCATGACAAATTACTTTTGGGAATTACGGGCAACTGAACATAGAATGTGGTGCCTATATTTTTGTGGGAAGTAAATGAAATAGTGCCGCCGAAACTTTCTATAATGTTTTTGCTAATCGCCAGGCCCAACCCTGTTCCCGACGATTTGGTGGTAAAGTTGGGCGTGAAAACTTTTTTTCCTTCATCATCGGAAATGCCGACGCCATCATCGCTCACCGATACCGTCAATTGCCCGTCATTGTTCTGCGTGATGATGTTGATCTCTCCTGTTTTCTCTGCGGGAATTGCCTGCACCGCATTCAGCAGAAGGTTGTTGAACACACTCAGCAGCTGCTTTCTGTCAGCAGCGACCACGCTGTTATCAGCATTGCTGTGAACATGAATATGTGTGTGCTCATATTCTTTGTGCAACTCTATTGCTGACCTCAAAATGGAATGCACATCCACGTCTTCAATTTCAGGCCGTGGCATTTTGGCAAAATTGGAAAACTCGGTTGCGATTTCGCTGAGGGTGTCAATTTGCTCAATCAGCGTTTGAGATACCCGTGCCACCAGTTCCTTCAGGTTGGGTGCGTTGTTTTCATAGGCGCGCTTCAGGTGCTGAATGTTCAGCTTCATGGGAGTGAGCGGATTTTTTATTTCATGCGCCACCTGCTGTGCCATCTCCCTCCATGCCAGCTCCCGCTGTGAGCGCGCAAGTTTCTCAGCACTCTTCTGCAACTCATCAATCATGTTATTGTATTCATCCACCAGCTCACCGATCTCGTCCTGCGCCTCCCATTGTATTTTTTGATCGGCTTCGCTTTCGCCCACTCTCAGTTTTTTAAACTTTTCACTGATCACAGAAAGCTTTGAGGTGATCTGTCGTGAGATGAATGGCGCCATCAATCCTGCAATAATCGTCGCAATCACGAGTATGTTTACAAGGGTCACAAAGAAAAATCCAACCTGCTCATTGAGCTGCTGGCGCGTATTGTAATAGGGTAAATTCACGAAGGCAATCAGTTGTCCATGTTTATCACGAATAGATTCGTAACCACTGTAGAATCTCAGTTTGCCGATATGTTCTTCATTTACAAGAACGGTTTGAGTTTCCTTATGCAATTCATAGTATGCTATGGGATTGATTTTCTTTCCGATAATTTCTTTCTCAAAAATACTGGGCTGCGAAGAAGCAAGCAGGTCTCCCGCGCGATTGTAAAAGTTCACCTCATTATCCTGCACGTCTGCCAACTGGCTGATTTTCTTTCTCAGCAGGAGTGATAGCAATGGATGTGAGTCGAGTGTGTCATTCAAATTTTCATCTACCATGTAACGAACTGCTTCTGCCACGCGATTCATTTTATCCTTCACAGTAGTTTGTGCCAGGTCATTGAATTGCTTCAGGAAGAATTTCCCGGTCACATATCCCGTCACGAATAAAATGGATAAGATGAAAATCATAAAGAAAGCATGAATGAGGGAACGCAGTGATGCGCTTCTGAATAGTTGACCGGGCGAACGAACCTGCGGGTGATTTACGATGGTGTTGAGAGCAACAAGAAACAGCGCGAGAAAAAACATCACAATGAACAGAAAGGAAAAGTACGAGAGAAAAAATATCGGTGAGTTGTTGTCTTTTGAAACAACGATGACGATGTTGTTTTGCGGGATGTAAACTAAATGATTACTGCCGTTCTGTGTCAGGAACTCCGATTCTGCTCCCGGCGGTATTTGCCAGCGAAAGCGATATTCATAGTTGTAGTTGCCATGCTGGTCAATGAGTTTGCGTTTGTTGTAGATGGCATAAGAATAAGCAGGCGTCACTACAGGTGGCTTATCTTTTTCGCCCAGCAGAAGCTCGGGATATACGCTGGCGCTCTTGTAGGCATTTGCCTGCAACTGTACAAACAACCTTCCCGTCAGCGTGTCATTGTCGTTAATATTATATTGACAGAGGTATGCAATGTTCCCCGATGTCGAGGAGGAATAATAAAGCTGGTCGCTCTCACTGCCGATGGATTGCATGTAGCTTTTCAATCCCATCTCGGTTACAAAACCAAAATCCTCTCCCCATCCCGGCAATAAAATTCCGTCTTTATCAAAAGCAAAGAAGCGGATTTCATACCGGTTGAATCCCTCCTGGAAATACAATTGCTGCAACCGCTCAACAAGATCCTGTCCTGATGCCCGGGGAGATTTAAAAAACTGATTGACAAATGGATCGCCTTCGATCTTCTTTTGCAACCCTGTCAATAAATATTCTGTGACCGCATCCCGGTCAGAAATCAATTTCCTTGCAAACGTTTGTCGTGTGTTCTTTTCTTTTTGATCCCCATAAAAATAGAGCAACGCAGCACCGGCACTGGCGAAAAATACAAGCACTAAAAACAGGCGCGTAAAATTCAATTGCGGCGCTCCGCCAATCCGGAAGTAAGGCAACAACAAAATAAAGACGTTGATCCACACCATGATCCACAATCCTGACAACCCGATGTCGCTCGAAATGTAATAGAGCAGTGCGATCATGGTGCAGGTGAGGAGCGCCACCACGTTATCAAACCATTTAAGTGGTCGCTGATGCAGGATGGAAATAATTTTTTCCGACAGCAGAAACAAAGAAAACATGAGCAATGCGATGCACAACACTCCAAGGATGCTGAAGTAATCCGGCTGCAGCGGATTGATGAAGGCGAATTCAATTTTCGAATCGCGAACAAGCGATTGAATCACCACCACGCTGTAAATCACGATCAGGAAAATGAGGAAGTATCCGCAAAGGTGTGCGAGGTAGTTATTGGAAGATGTGGTGCTGAAACGAAAGCGCGGACGAAACCTGTTGGTGAGATGAACACTGATCCAAATAAGAAAGAGCAGTTGAATGAAGAGGCTCCCGAGCGAAGTGGCTACCCGGCTGGAGGCAAATAACACCGGATCGAAAATGCGCCAGTTCTCTACATCATCCGGCAGCCATGTTTTGTTGGAGAAGAACAACACCACCACCGAAAACACAACGAATAATAGTGCCGGGCGCACCCATGGATTACGTTGCTGCGGTAACTGGTTGAACAGATGGTTGAGAAAAAACAAAAGCGAAACAATTGCGCTGACGAAAAGCAACAATGACATTCCCCCCGGCTGACTGTCGCGTTCATTTTCATTAATGGTGAGGTAAAATATCGTGGGGACTGAACTATATTTCACAGGCAGATAATTACTCTTCTGAAATTGAGACAACTCAAAATAAGAGGGCAGTTCAAATTGGTCGCTGAAATGATTGCGCAAATAACTGTTCGAGGTCACGTAATCATATTTCACCGGGATGAGTGCGAGGAGTGTGATGGTCTTTCCGGGCTTGCGCACAGCGTCCTTTGAATTAGCGCGCGGAATTCCGTGAACGTCCTGCAGATTTGAAAATATTTTTTTGTAAGTAAGATAATATCCATTCTTGAATTTCTGGAACCCTATTCCATTTGCAAATGATCCAACGGACTGCGCAGGAATCACTGCATTGTCCCCCCAAAAAAGAAGCGAATCGTTGCGATACAACAGCACTTCATACGGCAACTGATTGATGCGCTCTACCTCTTCTTTCGTTAATTTCTTTTGCGAGAAATTATTTTGGAAATATTCCGGGGTAAACCTGATATCAATCTCCTTCGTGACTGAGGAAATGCGTTGCGAAAGAAAAGTCGTTGCCTGCCTCAACTCATTATTGCTGCTGGTGAGGTGAGAAAGTCTGTACGACAAGCCCATCAGCACTGCTGCAAGAAGCAGTAAGTACAAGCGATATTTTGAAAAAGAATTCATGCGCTGCTTAGAGAGAACAAAGTTACGATTGCGAAAGAAAGAGTACATCTGCAAACCTGCCTGACATCTTTGCTTACCTTTATTCTCTATTCTTTTTAGCGGTGCAGAAATTATTACTCTTCATTCTTACCTGTTTCGTCGCCCGGAATCTTCCCGCCCAAATCATTCCCGACACCATGCGCGTTGACTGGACGCATGCAGGATATGAGGGCACTATTCCCGATCCGCAAACGGTTCTGAACGTTACCGATTACGGTGCCATTCCCAGTGATAACAGCGATGATCTCGCTGCTGTTACGATGGCGATGAATTCGCTGAACGGACAAGCGGGAGTACTTTATTTTCCCCCGGGAACTTTCAACTTCGATTCCACGATTAACCTTGTTGACAGTGTTGTGTTGCGAGGCGCCGGTTCTGATTCCACCACACTTGAATTTAACTTTTCCAACAACGGCGGTGATGGCATTCGTATCTGGAAAGGACAACCCGCTTTGTTCGTGGATGTTTTGTCCGGATACCATAAAGGATCTTACCTGCTTGTTGTGGCCGATGCTTCTTCATTCTCCACAGGCAATTATGCAGAGCTGAAAGAAACCAATGGGGCATGGAACAGTGTGCCTGCCGTATGGGCGGTGGATTGTGTGGGACAGATTGTGAAAATCGCCAGCATCAGTGGCGATTCTCTTTTTCTCGATGAAGAATTGCGAATTGATTATACGGATTCGCTCCAGCCGCAGATCAGAGTGTTCACTCCAATCACAAACGCGGGCATCGAGTGTCTGAAGATTTTGCGAGCCGATTCTGTTGCTCCAATTGTGTCATACAATATTTCATTTCTCGGTGCTGCCAATTGCTGGATCAATGGCGTTGAAAGTGATCACAGCATCGGTGCGCACGTCACTGCTGATCTTTCAACACACCTTGCGATCAGCGGCTGCTACTTTCATCATGCCTATGAATACGATGGCGTCTCTACGCATGGTTACGGAGTCACGCTCATACAGCATACGGGAGATTGCCTGGTTGAAAATAATTTCTTCCGCCACTTGCGGCATGCCATGATGGTGAAGCAGGGAGCGAATGGAAATGTGTTCACTTACAATTATTCCATTGAGCCGACACGCACAGAATTTCCGACCGATGCCAGCGGCGACATTAGCGTGCACGGTCATTATCCGTTTGCAAATTTGTTTGAAGGAAATATTGTGCAGACACTCTATATTGATCAAACGTGGGGACCGGCCGGTCCATACAATACCTTCTTCCGTAATCGCGAAGATCTCTATGGCATCGTCATCACACAAGGCGATGTGATGACTGATAAAAACAGTTTTGTGGGAAATGAAATTACCAGCAACCTGCCCTTTCACGGCCTCTACCTGGTTCCCGGCTTCAGTCATTTTCTCTGGGGAAATAACCGGCAGGGAACTATTGACCCGGCGGGCAGTGATTCCCTTCCTGATGTCTCTTACTATTATTCTTCCACCCCTGATTTTTGGTTTGGTGCGATTCCCTTCCCTCCCATTGGCATTCCAAATACCATTAGCTCAAATTCAATTCCTGCTAAAGAACGCTTCGTAAATGGTGGCGTGCTCACACAATGCGGATTGGAAATCCCGACAGGAACTGAAATTGATTTCGCAAACGAAGGAAATGGTTTTTCTGTTTTTCCGAATCCATTCACTTCGGAAATTCATATTGCGATCCAAAAAGATTTTCCCGATGAGGAGATTCAAACTGAGCTGTTTGATGTGGAAGGAAGAAAAATTTCTTCACAAAACTTTAATTCGTCACAAAAGGATTTTTATCTTTCATTTCCTGTGCATCTTGCTCAAGGTTGCTATCTGCTCTCTGTAAAAAGCAACACGATAAAAAAGCAGTTTAAGATGATCACTTTTAGTAATGAATAATTTTCCGCATTTGTAATGAAGCTCTTTGGCATTGTACCGATTTTAATTTTGGGTAACTTGTGTTTTACCATAAAGTATGCAATTGCTCAAAGTCCAACCTACACCTTTACTTCTTTCACTACCGAATCAGGATTATTGAATGACCGTGTGTTGTCGCTTTTAAAAGATTCCCGTGGGTTCTTGTGGACCATCACTTATGATGGTGTTCAATGCTTTGACGGAAAACAGTTCAATCTGTTTCCAACCGTTGGTGCACTGGAACAAAAGGCATCCTCTTCCCCATTTGGAATGGCAGAGGACAGTGATCATCACATTCTGTTTGCGTTTAAAGACGCTATTGAAATTCTTGATCCGGTAAGTCAAAAGATTTATGAGGCCGACCTGCGCAACGCAGTGAACTGGAATAATCCATTGAACGATCTCTTTGTAGATCGTCAGAAAAACATCTGGATTGGGTGCACCAAAACAATCACTGAATTTGATCCTCATTTTCACCTGAAGCAGCAATGGGTTATTGATTCATTCCACCTTCCGCCACCTAAAACGGTATTCAATCCTTTTATTTTCTGCTTCGAGGATCATTCCGGAAATATCTGGTTCGAGATCAACAATTTTCCCTGTATGATGAACCCGCAAACAGGAGAGGTAAATTCAGTCATGAACAACCCGCATCATCGAAAAATTTTTTCTCTCTACGAAAATCGTCTGTATCAGGATAACAACGATAGAATCTGGTTCATTAAAGGCCACCAATTGATCAGGTCTGATCCCCGGGATGATAAAATAAATTTCTATTCCAAATTAGACTCTGCTGCTAACTGGAAAATATATTGTTCACCAACCGGAGAAATTTTCCTTTTTGCAGATGATGAATCATTCTATACAGTAGACCCACTCACGGGTGGATTGAGTTCACTGAAAATTGAGGCGCCCAAACTATTTGGAACTACCATCAGTGATATTGCTTGCCTTATTGAAGATAACAACAGCCAGGTATGGATTGCAAGCAATCTTGGGTTGATACGCGGAACCCCATCCCTCGCATCTCATCATTTTCTGAACGGCTTTGAAGGAACCCGTGATCAATCCGGAAGGCCCAGAGATGTAAGCGATGTCTTACTGCTGAAAGATTATCTTTTCGTACTAACCGCCAATGGAGCGGTCCGCATAAATAAGAAGACGCATCAGGAAGAGCAGTTTCGATTCAATTCAAATTCTAATTTTAAAAATCATTTTTCAGAATGCGGTCAACTGGATAGTGGCACCATATTAATTTCAAGTTGGAAAGGAACTTATCAGTGTAAAATAAATGAGAAGAAGTTTTCGCTTACAGCATTATCATTTCAACATCCTGCAATCATTGATTCATTTGCCTTTTTCTTCCAACGCGATTTACACAATAATCTTTGGTTTGGGTTAAGCAATAATCACGGGGTAGTGAGGTGGAACCTTCCTAAAAACATTTTCACTCATTACAGCCAGAATGATACGGGAGAAAAATATATTCCATTGCGCCATTTTTCGAGTGCTGTTGAAGACGAGAATGGTTTCTTTTGGATGGGATACAATAAAGGCGGACTTACGTCCTTCAATTATGCAACACAACGATTTACTGATCCGCCCGTAACTAACCCGCATGAAATAACGAATGAAGTCTGCCATTCCATTGTGAACGATCATCACGGACATTTATGGATTAGCGGCTCGTATGGCTTGATTGAAATACTGATCAATAATAAAAGTTACCATCGCTACACGCTCCCGGATGGAGTGCCGTCGAATGTTATCTATGAAATGGTGATGGATAAAAAAGAAAAACTGTGGATGCTTACTCCCGTTGGTCTTTCGTGTTTCAACATCACGAGCAATCAGTTCTTCAATTTTACAAAAAAAGATTTGCTGACACGGGAAGACCCTGTTCAATTGCTTTATGACTCTTCGGAAAACATAATCTATTTTACTTCGGAACATGAAATTCATTTTTTCTATCCTGATAGTGTTCCGCTATCAAACAAAGTTCTCTGCCCGTCAATCACTTCATTCACCGTGAATGGAAACAGATTTGACATGGAGAACGGAAATGAAGCACGATTGTCACCCGGAGAGAATTCCTTCGCGTTCAATTATTGCGCTCCCAATTTGGTAAATGCTCAAAGCAATGTTTATGAATACCGGCTTTCAGGTTATGATCAGCAATGGGTGAAAGCAGGAAACCGGGAGTATGTGAATTACACGAACCTGCCCGCAGGTGATTATGTATTCAAGCTGCGGGCTTCTGATGATGGGGTCCTATGGAATGAAATGACCTATCCGGTCACAATTCGTATCAGTCAATATTTTTACAAATCAATTTGGTTTATCGTCCTGATCACTGTCTTAAGTGTTGTTCTCATCGCCATACTCATTTATTTCAGATACCGGATCAAGCTGCAACGAATTCTTTATGGACAAAGCATCAGGAATAAAATTGCCAGGGACCTTCACGATGATGTGAGTTCGTCGCTCGGCAGCATTTCTCTCTACAGTGAGGTAGCTAAGCAACGCGTGCAAAAAGATTTCCCGCAGGTCTTGGAATATTTCGAAAAGATTGGAGAAGATTCACGTGATATTATTGAAAGCATGAGTGACATAGTTTGGATGATTAATCCTAAGAATGACTCGATGGAAATACTGATGTTGCGAATGGAAAATTTTGCAACACAAGTTCTCCAATCTAAAAACATCGTCCTTCACTTTAACGCAGATGAAAAAATCAGAGCAATAAAACTCCCGATGGAATATCGCAGAAATTTGTATTTGATTTTTAAAGAAGCCATTAGTAATAGTGTAAAATATTCCGGATGCAAAAATGTGAGAGTGAAAATAGAAGAACCTGCCGGCACCATTCACCTCGTTGTAAGTGATGATGGAAAAGGATTTGATGCTTCGCACAATTATGCGGGAAATGGATTGCATAATTTCAAAACGAGAGCGGAGGAAATGAATGGAACGATAGCAATTGATTCAATACCTGGAAGCGGAACCACAATTCATCTTCAATTCAAAGTGACTTGAAATTTTATTCGGCATGGGCGGGATGAAATTTCGGGCAGGACAGAAATGATATTTCTTGAAGAAATGTCATTTCTCAGAAACAGTTTTTTGATAAAAACTACCTGATTGGGTAGGTAATTTTTCTATCCTTGTAAAAGACTTTTGCAAAAGACATCTTCAAATTTCCCATCCTTGTACTTACGCATCGCAATATTCGAAGACAACAACAAACTCCGCGACATGCTGTATCAGCTCATCAATGGTACGCCAGGATTTAGTTGCGTTGGTTCATTCGCCAATGCCAACGACCTGGAATTTGCTATTGAAAGCACAAAGCCGCAAGTGGTAGTCATGGATATCGAAATGCCGGGAAGATCAGGCATTGAAGCAACGCGCATTATTAAAGAGATGAATCCGCAGATACAGATACTCATGCAAACCATCTTTGAAGATGATGAAAAAATATTTGAATCTATTTGTGCAGGCGCTTCAGGATATATTTTGAAGAACACGCCTCCTGTAAGAATTCTCGAAGCAATACAGGAAGTGAGTGAAGGCGGCTCACCGATGTCTCCGTCCATTGCCCGCAAGATGCTCAACCTTTTTCAAAGACAGAACAAACCCGATAACCAGGAATATGATCTGTCAGAGCGCGAGAAAGAAGTGCTCGGCTGCTTAGTGAAAGGAATGAGTTATAAAATGATTGCCGATGCCTGTTATATAAGTTTGGATACGGTGAAGTTTCACCTGAAGAATATCTACACCAAGCTGCACGTGAATTCCAAATCGGAGGCAGTAATTAAAGCGATCAGAAGCAAGATTGTTTGAATGATAAGGACTTCAGGGGGACTTTGTTTAGTAAAACAATTCCTTCAAGTCATCTCAAATGCAACTTTAAATTCTTATTTTTTTTTCACAACAAAATTCTTCCAAATGAAACCCTTCTCCAACATTCTCAAGTACTCAATCATCATTGCAGTAGTTTTCATTTCACAATTTGCTAATGCGCAATGGTCCATAACGGGTAACAGCGGCATTAATTCATCAACAAATTTCCTCGGCACGACTGACAGCAAGCCCCTGATTATTCGCACCAATAACGTTGAGCGCTTCCGTATTACCAGCGCGGGGAAGCTTGGTTTCGGCACCACCTCTCCCGCGTCCACATTTGATTTGGTCGGGTCTTTCAAAGCGGGAGGCATCGAAGGCAGTTGCAAGATTGACACTTCAGGTAATTTCACATTCACCGGAAACGGAGCATTGCGCATTCAGAATAATAAATACATTTTTAAGCTGGCTACCGGATCCAATGGGGGCGGCTATTACAGCAAGGATAACAACCGCTTCGAACTGCGTGATACGTTTACAACAAGAATTTTCAGCGTGGGAATTTCGAGCGGTGACGGTTATTTAAAAGGCGGATTGCAATTAGGTAACAGCACCAACAACGTAGCGGGAAATATTCGCTGGACAGGCAGCGTCTTCGAAGGATACAATGGAAGCTCGTGGCAGTCTCTCTCAGGTGGCGGAGGAAGCGGATGGTCACTCACCGGAAATGCGGGCACAAATTCTTCAACCAATTTTATTGGCACCACCGATAACCAGGCACTCGTCCTCAAAGTAAATAATCAATTAGCCGGTAAAATTGACAACGGCAACAGCAACATTTTTCTTGGTTACAAGTGCGGTAACAACAACACCACCGGAAGCCACAATGCGGCAGTAGGCAGTTCAGCACTTTACAATAACACTACCGGATCGAAGATGGTTGCCGTTGGAGATTCTGCGCTCTTCAAACAAACAGTGAACGGCTCGGGCTTTTATGATAACGTAGGCGTGGGTTATCGCGCTTTGTGTTCCAACACTTCAGGATATTCGAATGAAGCCGTGGGTGCAAATGCATTATCATCCAATACCACCGGCTATTCCAACACGGCAAATGGTGATTACTCACTTGTAACAAACACCACGGGATTTGAGAATACTGCGCTTGGCAGAGATGCTCTTCACTCTAACACCACTGCATACGGAAATGTGGCACTTGGAAAAGATGCATTGTTTACAAATAGTACCGGGGCTAATAATTCAGCCACCGGCACGGCAGCGCTCAAGAACAACAGCACCGGCATTGGGAATGTTGCAACCGGAACTTACGCACTATATTCTAACACCACCGGAAGCACTAATGTTGGTTGCGGTGTGTTTGTACTCAATTACAATGACATTGGGACTAACAATGCTGCCATTGGAACTTATGCGGGGTATAAAAATACCTCTGGTAATGCCAATGTATTTGCAGGCGACTCAGCGGGCTATGCAAATACCACCGGAAGCAACAATACTTATGTCGGTTTCAAAGCAAAAGGGAATGCCACACTTACGAATGCTACCGCAATCGGTTCAAACGCATCTGTCACCGCCAGCAATGCTTTGGTATTGGGTTCAATTAACGGAACTAACGGAGCAACGAGTAACTGCAATGTTGGAATAGGGACAACCAGTCCCACACATTCAAGATTAGAAATAAATGGTAATGTAGGTGCGGCTGTTGCCATGTTTGGCGCTGACAAAACCGGTGTTGCAATACAGGCAGATAACCCCGAGATAGGATTCAATTATTATTATAACGGCGGAACAAAAACAATCCATTCCGGATATGCCTCAGTTGTGGGCATGGACCCGGTTAATGGAAATCTGTATTTCGCCAACTTCAATGGCAATCAATCCTCATCCAATTTCGGTTCTATCACCGGATATCAAACGGCGATGACCATTAAACAAAACTGCAGCATAGCCGGAGGACTAAATTCTTCTGCAAGCGGACCTAATTCTTCCATGGCTTTTGGATACGCGGTTACCGCAAGCGGCAGCAGCGCATCTGGCTTCGGCTCAAATACTATTGCAAGCGGTGATAATTCTCTTGCCGCGGGATATCTTTCTCACGCTGTAGGTAATAGCTCTGCAGCCATTGGCAATGGCAATGTTTCTGATGGAGAGAATGCAATGGCCACCGGCAACAATACTTCAGCCAATGGTACAAGTTCTTTTACTTCAGGTTTCCAAACGTCGGCTTTGGCGAGTAATGCTGCTGCATTCGGAAACACCAGCACAGCATCAGGTGAGAATTCTTTTGCGGTGGGGGATACTTCTTTAGCATCAGGCAATAACTCTGTTGCTTTTGGAAATAATTGTAGCGCTTTCGGAACTAATTGCTTTGCAATGGGAGATAATGTTCATATAGGAGGAACTAATAATATTGGCATTGGAACTAATATTAGCTATAACGGGGTAAGCGGATGTGATTCTCACTATTCACTTTTCCTTGGAGGTAATACTTTATTTACAATGAGTAGTTGTCATGGATTTTCTGGTTACACAATTAATAATAGAATTGTTGCACGCTTTGGTTCTTATGAATTTCAAACAGATGATGACGGTGCAACATATTGTTATTTATCTTCTGGTGCTGGTAGTTGGGATGGAACATCAGACAGAAACAAGAAAAGAAATTTTACAGATGTAAATACAGAAGATGTGCTGGAAAAAATTGGTAATCTTCCGATGCAGGAGTGGAATTATATTCATCAGCCGGAGACTCAAAAACATATTGGTTGCATGGCGCAAGATTTTTTTGCAGCTTTTCATTTGAACTTTCTTGAGAACGCAGAAAGTGAAACAAGAATTAACACATTTGATATTGACGGAGTAAACATGGCAGGCATACAGGCATTAAAAATCAGGACAGATAGTTTAAAAGAAACCAACAACAGACTGAGCAAAGAACTTCTCGCGGAGCAAAATACAAATGCAGGTTTGCAATCAGCAGTAAGTGATCTTCAAAATGAATTGGCAGAGATAAAACAACAACTGCAGGAGTTTGATCAGTCGCTATCGCAGTGTTGCACCAATTACCAATCATCAATGGTGAATGGACAAGGATCAATAGCCAACGATATACCTAAACTCGATCAAAACATTCCCAACCCATTCAATCAAACCACGATCATCAAATTTTACTTGCCGCAAATTGCAACCAGCGCCGTGATAAAAATTTATTCGCTCGATGGCGTGGAATTGAAATCGTTCAACGTAACGCAAAATGGCTATGGAGAAATTTCTATTGCTGCCCATTCCCTTGCGTCAGGTGTGTATGCTTACGCTTTGATTATTGATGGGGTTGCGATTGATACAAAGCAGATGATCATCACAAAATAGAAGCGATATAAAAGTATAAGACAGAATAGTTACAGCGCTCTGAATTGTTTCAGGGCGCTGTTTTTAGTAGCCCGGCTATATTCCTCCAATTTTATTTCTACCCATTTGAGTAGTTGATTTTGATTATTCGCACGGACATCTTTGCGTCATCAAGAACCTTTACAAACGGAGTAAGCTGAAAATCCGTGAAAGAGTAGGCAAACCAAAAACAGTGCGGAGTCAGCACTATAATCACTGACAAAAATAAAATGCCAAATCCAAATGTTAGATTTTTTGAATCCCCATCTAAAATTGCTGAATCGCACATTAATGCAAAACATGATGAATTAGGAGGTGATATTGGAATATTAGGGAAAGTTAGACGAGAAACTATCATGAGAAGAGGAGGGGGAGCTGGGGGTGAAAATGGGACACCTCTCAAACAATGTGCGGATAAGCATGGATTTTTTAAAATGTATGATCATGGATATATTTATTTTTCACCAGCCACAGGAGCGCACAACCTACAAGGAAAAATTCTTGAAAAATGGAATTCTCTTCATGCTGATCGAGGGCTGCTTGGTTATCCAATTGAAGATGTAAGAAACGCATCTGATAATATTGGGCAGTTTCAGCGCTTTCAAAATGGTATGATTTATTGGACGCCTTCAACAGGTGCTCATGAAATTCATGGAACTATTTTGGAAAAATGGTCTGACCTTGGATTTGAGCGATCATGGCTGGGTTATCCAACAAATGATGAGGGAGATTTTTCAGAAGGAGGCAGAGTCAGTACTTTTCAAAACGGCGATATTTATTGGTGGCCAGATGAAGGAGCTATTGATTTAAAAGAGATACGCATTGATTATACGGGTCTCATCTGCTTCGGAGAAACAGACGAAGACCAACTATCAAGTGCAGACGAACCTTATGTTATTATGTCAATAGTTTCTGCTGAAAATATTACTTCATCCTTCTCAAGCAAAATTTATGAGAACGTAAATGGTGGAGATGCCGTACCTGATCTTATTGAGATATATCGTGGCAAGCCTAATGGTGTACTCTTAAACATCACGCTTATGGAGCATGATTTAGGTGATCCCAACAAGTACAAAGATGCGATTACTGATACAGTAAGAGCAGCAGCTGGTGTCGCAGCAACAACAATAGGATTTCTGCCGGTTATAGGGCCAGTTCTCGCTATTCTCGCAGCTCCGTTTTTACAAGCAATTGTTCCTGAAATTGCAAATGATATAAACAATTGGCTTGACTTGGGTGATGATAATTTAGGTAATTGTACATTGAACATTACTCCAAAGCAAATGATACATAGTGCAGCAAGAATGGATAACCTAATAGGAAAGGGCGTCATCGGATACAAGTTAGAAACCCCGATATTTTCTGCTCAAGGTGCATCATACAAAGCTTACTTCGGTTTTGTAACCCTACGTTGATTATTGATGGCTAATCATAGAAAAAAATTATTCTATCGATGGAGGGGAACTTAAATCATTCATATTTGAAAGCGGTCTTGGGGAAATTTCTATTGGGAAAGGTACGCTTGCTTACGTATACATTTTGATTATTGAGCGAGTTAGTATTTGAAATTGAGCAGATGATCATTCCCAAGAGAAACGAAATAAAATAATAAGCGAAATAAATCCAGCACTCTGAATTTTAGAGTGCTGATTTTTTTACACTCGTCAAATCACCCACAGCAGATTTCACTTCTACCCGTTCGGGCAGTTGATTTCACTTTTTCACGAACACATTTTTGCGTCGTCATTTATCAAATTGACAAAAGGAGCCCGCCGAAAATCCTTACCAAGAGTAGGCAAAACTCAAATCAATACTCAAATGAAAACAACACACTTTAAAATCAAAATCATCAGCGCTGCACTGCTGATAGTAACTATTGCATTTGCAATTACAAGTTGCCAGAAGGATCAAACCATTACGCCCAATGATGCGTATAACAATTCATCTTCTGAAAAGACAGCTTCATACCTGTTTCCAAGCAACCCTCAGTTGTATGATAAATGGGTTGCTAAATGGTGGAAGTGGGATCTCCAGTTTGACTGCGCTCACTTTCCCACCTTTGATGTGGATGGCTCACTGCAAAATCAAAACCAAAGCGGTCCTATATTTTTTCTTGCCGGAAACAGACATAATGCAACTCTCTCTGTAAAGGTGCCTGCAGGGAAAGCAATTTTCCTTCCCCTGACGACAGTGGAAAGCGACTACCCATGTGGCACTGCAGTACTCGACTCTCTAGACGATTATACTCAGGGCTTTGTCAATACCATTACTGATTTGTCATTGACGATTGATGGACATTCAGTGGGTAATCTATCTTCTTACGAGG
>Ga0134121_10000458_pt1 | contig 47433 bp, 52 predicted proteins | sample KB301_FD_96463 | JGI IMG/M metagenome (GOLD analysis project Ga0134121, IMG submission 96463) | Terrestrial soil microbial communities without Nitrogen fertilizer from Kellogg Biological Station, Michigan, USA - KB3-0-1 | ecosystem: Environmental > Terrestrial > Soil > Unclassified ...
ACGAGGTGGCCGGTCTCCGCGCCGGAGAGGGCGAGGCGGATCGTCTCGAGGTCGCGCATCTCGCCTACCAGGATCACGTCCGGGTCCTCGCGCAACGCGCTGCGCAGCGCATTGGCGAAGGACAGGGTGTGCGGGCCGACCTCGCGCTGGTTGATCAGGCACTTCTTCGATTCGTGCACGAACTCGATCGGGTCCTCGATGGTGAGGATGTGGCCGTGCTCGTTCTCGTTCTTGTGGTTGACCATCGCGGCGAGCGTGGTCGACTTGCCCGAGCCGGTCGGGCCGGTCACCAGCACCACGCCGCGCGGCTGGTCGGCGAGGTCCTCGAAGATCTTCGGGCACTTGAGATCGGCGAGCGACAGGATCTTCGACGGGATGGTCCGCATCACGGCGGCGGCGCCGCGGTTCTGGACGAAGGCATTGACGCGGAAACGCGCCAGATTCGGCACGGCGAAGGAGAAGTCGCACTCGAGGTTTTCCTCGTAGAACTTCCTCTGGCCGTCGTTCATGATGTCGTAGATCATGCCGTGCACGTCCTTGTGCTCCATCGCCGGCACGTTGATGCGCCGCACGTCCCCGTGTACGCGAATCATCGGCGGCAGACCCGAAGACAAGTGCAGGTCCGACGCCTTGTTCTTCACGACGAAGGCGAGCAGCTCGGTGAGATCCATTAAAATCCTCCCAACGGACGCGAAGGTTTTTTCTTCGCTGGTTCAAGCCATTATGAACGCAATCGCCGACAACCTGCAAGCAGTCAGGGCGCGCATCAGTCGGGCCGCGCGGGCCGCTCGTCGCGATGACTCGGCGGTGACTTTGTTGGCGGTTTCGAAGACGCATCCGGCGGCGAGAATTGCCGAAGCGCAGGCTGCCGGCCAGCGCGCTTTCGGCGAAAACTACGTGCAGGAAGCGGTTGAAAAAATGACTGCCGCACCGGACCTGGAATGGCACCTGATCGGGCCGCTCCAGAGCAACAAGACCCGCACCGTGGCGGAGCGCTTCCAATGGGTGCAGACCGTCGATCGTGAAAAAATTGCAAAGCGGCTTTCGGAGCAGCGGCCGGCGGCGCTGCCGGCGCTGAATGTCCTCATCCAGGTGAACGCTTCCGGCGAGAAGACCAAGTCCGGCGTCGATCCGCGTGAAGCCGAGCCGCTGGCGAGGGCGGTGGCGGCATTGCCGCGACTGCGGCTGCGCGGCCTGATGGCAATCCCCGAGCCCGGCGCGCCCCGGGAGCGCTATGCCGAGGTGCGGGCCCTCTACGACGCGCTGAAAGCCGGGTACGGCTTCGATACGCTCTCGATGGGCATGTCCGACGATCTCGAGCTGGCCGTCGCCGAGGGCGCAACGATGGTGCGCATCGGTACCGCCATCTTCGGCGCACGGCGCAAAGAGAAAAGCGCCGCGTGAATCTCGCCTTCATCGGCGGCGGCAACATGGCCAATGCGCTGATCGGCGGCCTCCTCGCGAGGGGTCACGATCCGCGCCGTATTTCGGTCATCGAGCTCGCCCCCGCTGCGCGCGACAAGATCGGCGCGCGCGGCGTGCGCGTCGCCACCGCACCCGACGCCACGACGGCAAAAGCCGACGTGCTTGTGCTCGCGGTCAAGCCGCAGGACGCTCGCGCCGCCCTGGCATCCGTCGCTACGTCCATCTCCGGCAAGCTCGTGATCAGCATCGCGGCGGGTGTGCGGCTCGATGCGCTGTCGCGCTGGCTGGACGGCCACCGCAAGCTCGTGCGCTGCATGCCGAACACCCCGGCCTTGGTCGGCGCCGGCATCACCGGCGTTTATGCCCCGCCCGAAGTCGTTGTGGAAGATCGCGAGCGCGCCGAGTCGATCCTGAGCGCGGTGGGCCGCGTCGTCTGGGTCAAGGAGGAGCGCCTGCTCGATGTCGTCACCGCCGTGTCCGGCAGCGGGCCGGCCTATGTCTTCTGGTTCATCGAGCAGCTCGCCGCGTTCGCCGAGCGCGAAGGCATTGCCGCGCCCGACGCGTTGCGGCTCGCCAAGCAGTGCGTGCTCGGCTCGGCGCAGCTTGCGGAGGCGAGCACGGATTCCCCGGCGCAGCTGCGCAGGAACGTGACTTCCAAGGGCGGCACGACCGAAGCGGCGCTGCGCGTCTTCGAAGAGGAGAAGCTCGCCGAGCGCTTCGCGCAAGCGCTTGCGGCGGCCACCCGGCGCGGCGGCGAGCTCGGCGACGTGCTCGGCAAGGACTGAAATGCTCGCCCAGATCCTGAAGCTGGTCATCGACTACGTCGTTTCGTTCATCGTCATCCTGCTGCTCGCGCGCTTTCACATGCAGTGGCTGCGGGTGCCGTTCCGCAACCAGATCGGCGAATTCGTCGTCGCGCTGACCAACTGGATCGTGCTGCCGGCGCGGCGGGTCGTGCCGGGGCTCGCCGGCCTCGATCTCGCCACGCTGGTGGTGGCGTGGGCGCTGCAGGCATTCGCGCTCTGGGCGCAGGCGGCGATCGTCGGCGCCGAGCCGACCTACCTCGCGGTCGCCGCCGTGGCGGCGGCCGAGCTCGTGAAGTTCAGCGCCTATATCCTGATCTTCGCCGTGCTGATGATGGCGGTGTTGTCCTGGGTCGCGCCCGATTCCCCGGCGCTGCCCTTCTTCGACATGGTGACGCGGCCGTTCCTGCGGCCGCTGCGGCGCTTCGTGCCGCCGGTCGCGCGGATCGATCTGACGCCGCTCGTCCTGCTCTTGATCCTCTACATCGCCATGATCCCGCTCGAGTACCTGCGGATGGCGGCGGCGACGTTGTGATCCTCGAAGTGCACGTGCAGCCCGGCGCGAAGCGCTCCGAATTCGCCGGGCAGCACGGCGATCGCGTCAAGATCCGCCTGGCGGCGCCGGCAGTCGAAAACAAGGCGAACCAAGCGCTGATCGACTTCCTCGCCGAGCACTATCGCGTGCCGCGGCGCAACGTGCGGATCGCCGCCGGCCTCCGGTCGCGCCAGAAGCGCGTGGTGATCGAAGGCCGCTAGCGCTTGAAGCGGCTTTCCTCGGGGTAAGGGAAGACGTCTTCCTGCTCTCCGCTGCGCACGAGTTCCTGCTTGGCTTGCCAGAACTCGGGGTCGAGCAGGTCGCGGTGGTGCTCGTAGAAGATCTCGCGGGCGCGAGGCTCGGCCACGAGGAAGTAGGAGAACTGCTCGGGAAAGACGTCAGCCTCGCCGACGCGCCAGTAGGGTTCGGCCGACATCTCTTCCTCGTAGCTCTTCGCGGGCGGGATGCGCCTGAAGGTCACCTCTGCCATCGGCTGGATCTCGTCGTAGTCGTAGAAGACGACGCGGTCGTGGCGCGTCACGCCGAAGTTCTTGAGCAGCATGTCGCCCGGGAAGATGCCCGCGCCGGCAAGCTCCTTGATCGCCTGGCCGTATTCGCGCAGCGCGCTGCGCAGCGCGGTTTCGTCGCCCGAGCGCCTGCATTCCTCGACGTGCAGGTTGAGCGGTTCCATGCGCCGCTCGATGTAGACGTGGCCGATGACCAGCTGGTCGCCGTCGAGCTCCAGGCCGCAAGCGCACTCGGCCTTCAACTCCTCGACGAGCGCCGGGTCGAAGCGATCGAGCGGCAGCGCGACGCGCGAGTATTCGAGCGTGTCGGCCATGCGGCCGACGCGGTCGTGCAGCTTCACCATCAGGTATTTCTCCATCACCGTCTCGCGGTCGATCTCCTTCGGCGGCGCGAAGCGGTCGCGGATCACCTTGAACACGTACGGGTAGGAGGGCAGCGTGAACACCAGCATCACCATGCCCTTGATGCCCGGCGCGACGACGAAGCGGTCGGTCGAGTGCTTCAGGTGGTAGTGCAGGTCGCGGTAGAAAAGGGTCTTGCCCTGCTTGGCCAGCCCGACGGCCATGTAGAGCTCGCCGCGCGGCTTGCGCGGCATGAGCCATCGCAGGAACGACACGAAAGCGGCCGGCACCTCCATGTCGACGAAGAAATAGGCGCGGGCGAAGGAGAAGAGGACCAGGAGCTGGTCTTCGCCGACGAGCAGCGTGTCGGCATACAGCTCGCCCTTCCCGTTCTGCAGGAGCGGCACCGCGAACGGAACCTCGCGGTGCCCATTGATGATCCGGCCGATGACGTAGGCGCCCTTGTTGCGGAAGAAGAGCGAGCGCAGCACTTGCACCTGCAGGTCGGGATGCGCCTTCGCCGGGCGCGGGAAATGCTGCCGCAGCGCGCGCACGATATTGCGCAGGTCGCGGCCCGGGTCCTCCCAGCGGTTCGCGAGGTCATAGCTCGTCGCGATGTTGCGCAGCGTCTTTCTCAGCCCCTGAACCGGTGGATAGTGGCAGGCATAGGTGGGCGTATCGCCCTCGAGGTGCTCCGTCGCTATTGCCGGCCGCCAGAAAATGAATTCGTTGTGATAGTGGCGGCGGTGCAAGACCGCGCAGGCGACCGAGTTGTAGAAGGTCTCGGCGCACTCGGGCTGCTGGTGCTCGTGAAGCAGGCCGATGTAGGCGAGCTTGATCGTCGGCCAGAGCGACTCGTCGCCCGCCTGCGGGAAGCGCTGCAGGAGCTCCGCCACGCGCTCGTCGACCCGCCGGTCGTACATCTGGATGCGTTTGCGGGCGAGGGCGCGCATCTCGGCCCAGTCGGCGCGCTCGAAGAGCGCCTTCGCCTGCTGGGCCGCCTCGCGGAACAGCCGGTAGTGCTTGTCGAAGCCGGCGAGGATGCAGCGCGCGATGTCCTGCGGCAGGTTCGCGCGCCGCTCGTGTACCACCGCCTGTGGCACCGCGCTCACACAGCCGCGAGCTTCGCCTTCTTCTTCTCGTCAAAGAACTGTTCGTCCTCGGTCGAGCCATGCAACGCAGTGGTCGAGGCGTTGCCGCCGGTCACCACCTGCGTGATCTCGTCGAAGTAGCTGGTGCCGACCTCGCGCTGGTGCTTGACCGCGGTGAAGCCTTTTTCGGCGGCGGCGAATTCCTTCTGCTGCAGCTCGACGAACGCCGTCATGCCGCCGCGCGCGTAGCCGTGCGCGAGCTCGAACATCGAGTAGTTGAGCGCGTGGAAGCCGGCGAGCGTGATGAACTGGAACTTGTAGCCCATGGCGCCGAGCTCGCGCTGGAATTTGGCGATGGTCGCGTCGTCGAGGTTGCGCTTCCAGTTGAACGACGGCGAACAGTTGTACGCCAGCATCTTGCCGGGATGCGCCTTCTGCACCGCCTCGGCGAACTTGCGGGCGAAGTCGAGGTCCGGCTTGCCCGTCTCGCACCACACCATGTCGGCATACGCCGCATAGGCAACGCCGCGGGAAATCGCCTGCTCGAGGCCGTTCTTCACGCGGTAGAAGCCTTCGGCGGTCCGCTCACCGGTGATGAACGGCTTGTCGTTCGCGTCGACATCCGAGGTGATCAGGTTCGCCGCCTCCGCATCGGTGCGCGCGAGCAGGACGGTGGGGACGCCGGCCACATCGGCCGCGAGGCGCGCGGCGACGAGCTTCTGCACCGCTTCCTGCGTCGGCACGAGCACCTTGCCACCCATGTGGCCGCATTTCTTGACCGAGGCGAGCTGGTCCTCGAAGTGCACACCGGCCGCGCCCGCCTCGATCATCGAGCGCATCAGCTCGTACGCGTTCAGAACGCCGCCGAACCCTGCCTCGGCATCGGCGACGATCGGAGCGAAATAATCTACTTGGCCCTGGCCTTCCATCCACTGGATCTGGTCGGCACGCGCGAGCGCGTTGTTGATGCGCTTCACCACCGTGGGCACCGAAGAGACCGCGTAGAGCGACTGGTCGGGATACATCTGCAGCGAGTCGTTGGCATCGGCGGCGACCTGCCAGCCGGAAAGATAGATCGCCGGCACGCCGGCCTTCACTTGCTGCACAGCCTGGTTGCCGGTGAGCGCGCCGAGCGAATTCACGTACGGGCGCTCGTGCATCAGTCGCCAGAGCTTTTCGGCGCCGCGCTTTGCGAGCGTGTGCTCGATCTCGACGCTGCCGCGCAACTTGACGACTTCGGCCGCGCTGTAGCCGCGCTGCACGCCCTTCCAGCGGGGGTTCCGAGTCCAGTCCTGCTCGAGCGCTGCAATTTGTTTTTCTCGCTGCACGTTTCCCTCCGGGAGTTATCGACAGAGGGAAGTTTGCGCGGCGCTCATACCGCGCAGCAACACGCCATGTGGCCTATTTGTACATTACAAAAACAAGGCTTTACATAGGCTTACCGTACTCCCGTTTCATGATGCGGGAGGGGGTTTCAAATTTTGCTGCCCTGCGACAAACCTACTTCTGGGGCGTGCGGAGCGCGGCCTCGCCCTTCTTGGGCTTGGACTGCTTGGCGGGAGCGTCCTTGGCCCGCAGCGATGCTCTCTCCCCGCTCGGATTGCCGGATTTCGCATGCCCCTTGCGGGCGTAATCGGCCTGCTTCTGCTCTTGCTGGACGGCCTTGGACGGTGCGCCGTTCGGGTTGGTCTGGGCCCATGCGGGCGCCGCGACGATAAGCATCACGAGGAGGAGTCTCACGTTTGCACCAGTTTGCGGTAACGATGGACGCTCATCAGGATGCCTGCGCCGATGAAGAGCGTGAGCAGCGCGGTGCCGCCGTAAGAGAGGAAGGGCAGGGGTACGCCCACCACCGGAAGGATGCCCGACACCATGCCCATGTTGACGAAGGCGTAGGTGAAGAACATCAGCGCGATCGCGCTGGCGAGCAGCCGGGCGAATACCGTGGCGGCGTTCGCGGCGATGACGAGGCCGCGCGCGACGAGGAGCGAGTAAAGGACGAGCAGCACGACGTTGCCGATAAGGCCGAACTCCTCGGAGAACACGGCGAAGATGAAGTCGGTATGGCGCTCCGGGATGAACTCGAGGTGCGCCTGGGTGCCGTTCAGCCAGCCCTTGCCCCACACGCCGCCCGAGCCGACGGCGATGGTCGCCTGGATGATGTGGTAGCCCGCGCCGAGCGGATCGGTCGACGGATCGAGGAGCGTCAGGACCCGCCGCCGCTGATAGCCGTGCAGGAAGCCCCAGACGATCGGCAGCGCGGCAAGCCCCAGGCCGAAGAGCGTGCCGAGCACGCGCCACGACAGACCGGCAAAGAAGATGACGTAGAAACCGGCCGCGCCGACGAGCGCCGCGGTGCCAAGGTCGGGCTGCTTCGCGATCAGGGCGAGCGGCACGACGAGCAGGATCGCGGCCATGAAGAAGTTGCGCAGCTTGAGCGTGGTCTCGTGCTTGTGGAAGTACCAGGCGAGCATCAGCGGCAGTGCGAGCTTCATCATCTCGGAAGGCTGGAAGCGCGTGACGCCGACGTGCAGCCAGCGGCGTGCGCCGTTCACCACGTCGCCGAAGAGAGCCACCGCGACGAGGAGCGCGAGGCCGATGACGTAGGCGGGTATGGCGAAGCGCATCATGGTCTGCGGATGCACCTGCGCGACGAGCCACATCGCGGCGAGCGCGACGCCGAGGTTGACGAGCTGGCTCACGACGCGCGACGGCGTGTCGTAGCTCGCCGAGTAGAGGGCGAGGAGCCCCAGCATCGAGAGCGAGAGCATCAGCACGAGCAGCGTGCTGTCGATGCCCTCGGCGAGGCGCCGGCCGATGCGCTGCGCGAGCGGCAGGCGGGCGAGCTCCATCAGTCGCTCTCGTCGTCCTCGCCGGCGGCGGCGTCGTCTTCGGGCGTCGGCTGCTCCATTCCCGGCGGCACCTTGCCCAGCATGAAATAGTCGAGCACGGTGCGCGCGAGCGGCGCCGCCGCGCGGGCGCCGAAGCCGCCGTTCTCGACGATCACGGCGAGCGCGATGCGCGGGCTCTCGACCGGCGCGAAGGCGATGAACAGCGAATGGTCGCGGTGCCGCTCGGCGACCTTCGCTTCCTCGTATTTCTCGCCCTGCTTCATGGCGATCACCTGCGCCGTGCCGGTCTTGCCGCCGACGGTGTACTCCACCTTGGCGAAGGCGCGCGCGGCGGTGCCTTCCTTCGTCACACCGGCCATCGCGCGCTTGACGAAGTCGACGTTCTCGCGCCTCAAGCTGACCGTCTGGATCAGCTCGGCCGGGATCTCGCGCTGCTCGCCCGTGCGCGGATTGTCGATGTGCGCAACGAGCCGCGGCCTGTACATGTGGCCGACATCGGCGAGCATCGCCATCGCCTGCGCGAGCTGCAGCGGCGTGTAGGAGTGGTAGCCCTGGCCGATGCCGATCGAGATCGTCTCGCCCGGAAACCACTTCTGCTGCCGCGGGTCCTTGAAGCGCTTCATCTTCCACTCGGGCGAAGGCAGCACGCCGGAGAATTCCCCGGCGAGGTCGATGCCGCTTCTCGAGCCGAAGCCGAAGGGCGCGAGGAACTTCGCGATCGCCTCGATGCCGAGGTCGTTCGACAGGTTGTAGTAGTACGTGTCGCACGACTCGACGATCGACTTGTATAGGTCGACCGTGCCGTGGCCGCCTTTCTTGTCGTCGCGGAAGCGCCGTCCGCCGAAATCGTAGTAGCCGGGGTCGAAGATGCTGCTCGAGGGTTTCCTCTTGCCCGTCTCGAGCGCCGCAAGCGCGAGGTAGGGCTTGATCGTCGAGCCGGGTGGATAGAGGCCGGAGATGGCGCGGTTGTTGAGCGGCTTGTCGATCGAGCCGTTCAGCTCCGCCCAGTACTGCGGATCGATGCCATCGACGAACAGATTCGGGTCGAAGCCGGGCTTCGAGACGAGGGCGAGGACGCCGCCGTTCGCCGGATCGATGGCGACCAGCGCGCCGCGCCGGTCGCCGAACGCCACCTCGGCCACCTGCTGCAGGCGCATGTCGAGCGTCAGCGTGAGGTTGTTGCCGGGCTGCGAAGGCGTGCTCGACAGCGTGCGGATGCCGCGACCCGCGGCGTCGATCTCGACCTGCTCGAAGCCGGTGGTGCCGTGGAGCTCGGGCTCGTAGGTTGCCTCGATGCCTGCCTTGCCGATGTAGTCCGTGCCGCGGTAGTTCGCGCCGACGCCCTCTTCCTCGAGCTTCGCCTGGTCCTGCGTGTTGATGCGCCCGAGATAGCCGAGCGCGTGCGAGCCGACGTCGCCGAAGGGGTACTGGCGAAAGAGCCGTCCCTTGATCTCGACGCCCTCGAAGCGGTATCGATTCGCGGCAAAGCGCGCCACCTCCTCGTCCGACAGGCGGTTCTTGATCGGCAGGCTCTCTGCGTTGCGCGTTTCCTGCAGGAGCTTCCTGAAGCGCACGCGGTCGCGGCTGCTGATGTCGACGTAGTCGGTGAGCTCGTCGATGGTGCGCTCGAGGTTGCGCACCCGCTTCGGGAAGATCTCGAGCGTGTAGCCGAGGTAGTTGCGTGCGACCACGACGCCGTTGCGATCGACGATCAGGCCCCGGTTCGGCGTGACCGGCACGACGGAGATGCGGTTGTCCTCGGCCTTCGCCCGGTAGACGTCGTGCTGCAGCACCTGCAGGTAGAGGAAGCGTGCGGCGAGGAGCGCGAACGCCACCAGCACGACGACGCCGGCGACGCCGACGCGCACCTGGAACTGGTAGAGCTCCTGCTCGGAGTTACGGAGTTCGCTCAGGCCGCGCATCGCGTTCGCCGGACGTCTCGCCTAGATTGCCGGCTCGCGCTCGCGGCGCCGCTGCGGCAGGAGGAGCAGCCACGTCGCCACCGGCCAGAGAGCCGCGCCGATGAGCGGGCCGACGACGATCGGCCAGCCCGGGAAGGAATCGCCCGCCGCGAGGCGCACGACGAGCACGGCGGCCTGCGTGACGAGCAGGATGAGCGCGATGTGAAGCGACTGCAGCATGGGACCGAACCAGAGGATACGCCGCGAAAGCCACACGGAGAGGAATGCGAGCAGCGAATACGCGAGGGCATGCTGGCCGAGCAGCACGCCGTTGCCGGCGTCGGCAAGCAGGCCCAGCATCCAGCCCACGCCCAGGCCGACGAGGCGCGGCTGCCGCACGCACCAGAAGGCGAGCACCAGCGCGACGAAATCCGGCACGAGCCGCAGGTCGGGCCACGGCAGGAAATTGAGGAAGAGGGCGAGCGCGAACGAGCCGATGATCGTGCTCATCCGCGCCGGCAGCAGGATCTGCGAGCTACTGGGAATCATCGCCTATCGCCTTCTCCGCCTTCTCCGCCGGCTTTTCCGCCGCGCTCTTGTCCTTGCCCTTCAAGCGGCGCGTTTTCTCGCCGCGCCGATCCTTCGACTGGCCCTCGTCCGGCCGCGGCGGCCGCGTGGTATCGCTCGTCAGCACCAGCACATAGCGCCCGCGCTCGATGCCCGCCGACGGCCTGCAGTAGACGCGCGCGAAGCTCCGTTCCTGGTCGCGCTCGATGCGCACGACCGTCGCCACCGCGAGTCCCGGCGGGTAGGTGCCGTCGATGCCGGAGGTCACCAGCCGGTCGCCGTCCTGCACCTCGGCATTGGCCGGCATGTAGCGCAGCTCGATCATTCCCGAGGCGCCGCCGCCGAAGGCGACCGCGCGCAGCCCGTTGCGCACGACTTGGACCGGGATCGCCTGGTCCGGGTTCGTGAGGAGCGTCACTTCCGAAAGGAGCGGATGCACGCGCGTCACCTGGCCGATGACGCCGGTATCGTCGGCGACCGGGCTCCCCGGTTTTATGCCCTGCACGCTGCCCCGATCGATGAACAGACGATGCGCGTAGGGGTCGCGGCTCAGGTAAAGCACTTCGGCGGGCTGCGCGAGCACCGGCAGCTTCTCGGTCGCGCCAATCATGCGGCGCATCTCGCTCGCCTCGGACTGCAGCTCCTGGTAGCGCTGCGCGTCCTGCACGCTCGCGAGGAGCTGCGCGCGCAGCCGCTGGTTTTCCTCGATGAGCGACGCCTGGGTCGAGAAATAGCTGCCGAGCGACGTCGCCACGTCGATCGGCCAGGTGGCCGCGCGCTGGATCGGATACGCGGCGAGCGCGAGCCAGCCGCGCAACCCGTCCACATAACGGAAACGCGCGTCTACGACGAGCAGCGCGAGTGAAAGAGAGGCGAAGAAAAACAGCCTGACTAGCGGTGCTGGCCCACGCTTGAAGAATGGCGGGGGAGTGTGGTCCATCCCCCGCTATTATCAGTCGTTGGTGAAGATCGGGCCGAAGTGCTCCATCTTCTCGAGCGCCTTGCCCGAGCCGCGCACCACGCAGGTGAGCGGATCGTCGGCGACGATGACGGGCAGGCCCGTTTCCTCCATGAGGAGGCGATCGAGGTCGCGAAGCAGCGCGCCGCCGCCCGTCAGCACCATGCCTTTTTCGGCGATGTCGGCGCCCAGTTCCGGCGGCGTCTGCTCCAGCGCGGACTTCACCGCGGAGACGATCTGGTTGAGCGGCTCGGTCAGTGCCTCGAGGATCTCGTTCGAGCTGATGGTGAAGCTGCGCGGGATGCCTTCGGCGAGGTTGCGGCCTTTCACTTCCATCTCGCGCACTTCCGACCCGGGGAAGGCCGAGCCGATTTCCTTCTTGATGAGCTCGGCGGTGGTCTCGCCGATCAGCATGCCGTAGTTGCGGCGAATGTAGTTGATGATCGCTTCGTCGAACTTGTCGCCGCCGACGCGCACCGAGCCCGAGTACACCATGCCGCCGAGCGAGATGACGCCGACTTCCGTGGTGCCGCCGCCGATGTCGACCACCATCGAGCCGGTCGCGTCGGCCACCGGCAGGTCGGCGCCGATCGCCGCGGCCATCGGCTCTTCGATCAAATAGACCTGCCCGGCACCCGCGCCGATCGCGCTCTCGCGGATCGCGCGGCGCTCGACCTGCGTCGAGCCGCAAGGCACGCAGATGATGATGCGCGGCGACGGAGAGAAAAGCTTGTTGTCGTGCACCTTCTTGATGAACTGCTTCAGCATCTGCTCGGTGACGGTGAAATCGGCGATCACGCCGTCCTTCATCGGGCGGATGGCAATGATGTTGCCGGGCGTCTTGCCGAGCATCATCTTCGCTTCCTTGCCGACCGCCTGGATGGTTTTCTTGCCGCTCGGGCCGGCTTCCTGGCGGATGGCGACGACCGAAGGCTCGTCGAGCACGATGCCTTTGCCGCGGACGTAAATGAGCGTGTTGGCCGTGCCGAGGTCGATGGCAAGGTCGTTCGAGAAGTAGCTGCGAAGGAAGCCGAGCATGGGCAAGGTGAAAGGCCTTTGATTTCCGCTTTTTCGTTAAACAACGGGGCCTTAGCCCCGTCAAAATGGTCGCTATGATACGCTAAGGACGCTACGGGAGATAAGGCAATACTCCCCCGGCTCCCCCGGTCCGAGAGAAATGTCGCTAACCCCCGACGACGTTCGCCGCCTCGCGCGCCTCGCGCGGATCGCGATCCAGCCCGAGGAATCGGGCGCCGTGCTCGATCGGCTGAATCGCGTGCTCGACCTGATCGACCAGATGCGCAAAGTCGATACGCAAGGCATCGAGCCGATGGCCCATGCGCTCGATGTCGTGCAGCGACTGCGACCGGACGAGGTGCGCGAGGCCAACCAGCGCGAGGCTTATCAGTCCGTAGCGCCCGCGGGGCCGGACGGAAACCCGCAACTGCACGACGGCCTCTACCTCGTGCCCAAAGTCATTGAGTAGCCTTGCTTAACGCCACGCTGAGCGAGCTCGGCGCCGCGCTCGCCGCCAAGAAGATTTCCTCGGTCGAGCTGACGCGCGCCTGCCTCGAGCGCGTCGAGCGGCACGGCCGCGAGCTGAACGCGTTCATCAGCATCGATGGCGCCCACGCGCTCGAGCGCGCGAGGCAAGCCGATGCACGGCGCGCGCGCGGCGAGGGTCATGCGCTGACCGGAATCCCGATAGCGCACAAGGACATCCTCTGTACGCGAGCGCTTCGTACCACCTGCGGCTCGCGGATGCTGGAGCGCTATGTCAGCCCCTACGATGCGCACGTGGTCGAGCGGCTCGAGGGAGCAGGTACGGTGCTCCTCGGCAAATGCAATATGGACGAGTTCGCCATGGGCTCGTCGACCGAGCACTCCTATTTCGGTCCGGCGCGCAACCCCTGGGACAAGCGCCTCGTCCCGGGCGGCTCTTCGGGCGGGTCCGCCGCCGCGGTCGCCGCGCGGCTGGTGCCGATGGCCACCGGCACCGACACCGGGGGCTCGATCCGGCAGCCGGCCGCCCTCACTGGCGTGTGCGGCCTCAAGCCGACCTACGGCCTTGTTTCCCGCTATGGGCTGGTGGCCTTCGCGTCCTCGCTCGACCAGGCGGGCCCCCTCGCGAAGAGCGCGTCCGACCTCGCTCTTCTCATGAGCGTGATGGCCGGATTCGACGCGCGCGACTCGACCAGCATCGACCGCCCGGTGGAGGACTACACGCGGTTTCTCTCGGCTGGCGTCAAAGGCCTGCGCATCGGCGTGCCGAAGGAGTATTTCGGCGAAGGCATCGAGCCGGGAGTGCGTCGCGCGGTCGAGGAGGCGCTCCGCTGGTACGAAGGCCAGGGCGCGAAGCGCGTCGACCTCGAGCTGCCGAACTCGCCGCTCGGCGTAGCGGTCTACTACGTGATCGCGCCGGCCGAGGCCTCCTCCAACCTCTCGCGCTTCGACGGCGTGCGCTACGGCCATCGCGCCAAGGGCTACAGCGACCTGATGGACATGTATTGCCGCACCCGCGCCGAAGGCTTCGGCACGGAGGTGAAGCAGCGCATCCTCGTCGGCACCTACGTGCTCTCGCACGGCTACTACGACGCCTATTACCTCCAGGCCCAAAAAGTCCGCCGCCTCATCGCCCGCGATTTCGCCGAGGCTTTCAACCGTTGCGACGTGATCCTCGGACCGACCTCGCCGACCACCGCGTTTGCCATCGGCGCCAAGGCGAGCGACCCTGTCCAGATGTACCTGAATGACATCTTCACCGTGTCGGCACCGCTCGCCGGCATTCCAGCGCTGTCGGTCCCGTGCGGCTTCGACGAGAAGGGGCTGCCGGTCGGGTTGCAGCTCACCGGCCCGCATTTCTCCGAGGCGCGGCTCATCGGCGCAGCGCATCGCTACCAGCAGGCGACCGACTGGCATCTCAAGGTGCCCAAAGAGACCCCGCTATGAGGGCACTTGCGCTCCTTTGCCTACTGCCGCTCGCGGCCCTCGCGCAGACCGAGTCGCGGGAAATGGGCGGCCACCTCGGCAGCCGCGCGGCGCTCCTCGTGCTGCACGGCAGTAAGACCGCGGAAGGGGCCTGGCAGCTCGCGGGCGAATACATCGTCCTGCCGACGATGCAGCGGCGCTTCCTCGAGGGCGAGTCGAGCCCGGAGATCGGCGTCACTACCCTGCGCGAGGGCACGACGGCGATCGTCTTCGGTCGCGCGACGACCGGCGAGCTGCGCGGCACGCTGCGCGACGGCGTCTTCAAGGGCGCGCGCTACGCGCCCGGCGGACAGGAGCGCGAGCGCTTCGAGTTCAGCGAGGAATTTCCGGCGATGGAGTCGTACAGCGCCAACGTGCGCTGCGAAGCGACCGGCGGCCAGTACGGCTCGACGCTCAGCATGCGCATCGACGCCGGCAAGCTGCAGTCATTCGAGTGGCACTCGACGCTGGCGGCTAGCGGGCATGCCTGCAGCGTCGCCAGCCTGCGGCAGCAGCCGATGAAAGGCGGCCTGCGCTTCGCGTCGGGCAAATGCAGCGTGACGCTGCGCGAGATCGGCGACTACGTGCGCCTAGCCTCGGAAAACTGCGCCGAGCAGTGCGGCTCGCAGGCCTACCTCGAGCCGCTGTTCATCGACCGTCGCGGGAACTGCCAGCTGCTGCGCGGCGAATCGAGGTAGCCCGTGGCCTGGGAAGTCGTCGTCGGCATCGAGACGCACGCGCAGCTCCTCACGCGGAGCAAGATTTTTTCCGCCGCATCGACCGCGTTCGGCGCCGCGCCGAACACCCAGGCCGCCGCCGTCGACATCGCCCTGCCGGGCGTGCTGCCGGTGCTGAATCAGGGCGCGGTCGAGCATGCGATCCGTTTCGGGCTTGCCATCGGCGCAAGCATCAACCGGCGCTCTATCTTTGCGCGCAAGAACTACTTCTATCCCGACCTGCCGAAGGGCTACCAGATCAGCCAGTACGAGAGCCCGATCGTGCAGGGCGGCTCGATCCGCATCGTGGTGGGGGATGCCGAGAAAACCATCCACCTGACGCGCGCGCATCTGGAGGAGGACGCGGGCAAGTCGGTGCACGAGCTCGGCAACATGTCGGGCATCGATCTCAACCGCGCCGGCACGCCGCTCCTCGAAATTGTCTCCGAACCCGAGCTGCGCGGCGCAAAGGAGGCCGCCGCCTACGCGCGCGCGCTGCATTCGCTCGTCGTCTGGATCGGCATTTGCGACGGCAATATGCAGGAAGGATCGTTCCGCTGCGACGCGAACGTCTCGGTGCGCCACCCGGGCGACAAGCTCGGCACCCGCTGCGAGATCAAGAACCTGAACTCCTTCCGCTTCATGGAGCGCGCCATCGAGTTCGAGGCGAAGCGGCAGATCGAGCTCCTCGAGGGCGGCGGCAAGGTCGAGCAGGAGACGCGCCTCTACGACGCCGAGCGCGACGAGACCCGCTCGATGCGCACGAAGGAAGACGCGCAGGACTACCGCTATTTTCCCGACCCCGATCTTCTACCGCTTACCGTCTCTCAAGAGATGATCGAACGAGTGCGCCTTAACATGCCTGAGCATCCCGAGAAAAAACGATCCAAGTTTGTTGAATATGGTGTCCCGCTCCATACCGCAGAGGCGGTCACGACAAGCTTGGACATGGCACGGTTTTTTGAGGCGATGGCGGAGTCAATTCGATCGGACCGGACCGTTGCACCAAACGTGACGGCTCAAGCGACAACGAGCGCGGCGAACACCGTAGTGAGTTCGCTCAGTTCGAAAATCGACAATTGGTCTACGGTCCTCGCCGGGCGGCCGGACCTGCCGCGTCAAATGGGGTTGATCGAACTCCGCGTCGCGCAGGGGAAAATCTCTAGTGTTGCGGCTAAGGATATTCGAGATGCCGTGTTCGCTGGCGAAGGATCGGTTGACGACATAATTCGAAAACGTGGGCTAGAGCAAATCTCGGACGCCCGTGCGATCGAGAACCTGGTCGATGAAGTACTCGCGTCTAACGCGAAGCAGGTCGAGGACTACCGCGCGGGCAAGGAAAAGGCGTTCAATTCGCTCGTCGGGCAGGTGATGAAGGCGAGCCAGGGGAAGGCCAACCCGGCGCAGGTGAACCAGATCCTGCGCCGCAAGCTCGGGCGCTGAGCTATTTCGAGGCGGAACTCTTAGAAGGGGAGGTGCCGCGCGTGAGCTCGATGTAGCGCTTCTTATCGTCGTCGTACTTGGCGTTGATGACGATTACTTCCTTCTTCTTCACGGCGAGGAGCTCTTCCTGCGCCTTGAGGTCGATCTCGGAGTTCTTGAGGTCGGCGGTGAGCCTCGCCGGCACCTCGCCTTTCTTGTTCGCCGGATCCTTGTACAGGGCGATGTCGCGCTCGTAGCCCTGGTGCTTCTTTTTCAGCGCATCGATCTTGCCTTCGACTTCGCGCACTGCGCCCTCGTTGTCTTCCAGCGCGCGCCTGCGGGCGTCCTCGATGTCGCGTTCGCTCGTGTAGGTGGCGAGGAGCGCTCGGCCGCGGCGGACGTCCTCGCGGTTGGCGGCTTCGGTCTCCTTCGCCTTGGCGAGGGCCGCCTCTTTCTCTTCTTTTGCCTTCTCGTCGCCTTCGGGGTCGATGCGCTTGACCACCAGGCCCTGGTTGTTCAGCTGCTCGACCGGCCGGCCATAGCACTGGGGCGGAATGGTCGAACCGTAATACTTCTTGCCGTCCTTGCTGGTGCAGCGGTAGGTGTATACGGACCCCGACTGGGCGTCCGCGGCCAAGGGCGCGGCGAGCAGCGCAGCCGCGGCAATCAGTGAGAGTTTTTGCATCGCTTCCCCCGAAACGAACGACGCCATTGTAACCTGCGCTCCCCAGCGGAAAAGGCCACGCCTGGGCCGGGAACCCGCCGTCCGGCTGCTAAAATCCGGCCGCCCATGCATTTCGCCGACAAGGCGGTCATCGCCGAGATCACCGCGCGCATGCTGCTCGAGGTCAAGGCGGTGCTCTTTTTCCAGGACAAGCCGTTCATCTTCACCTCCGGCTGGGCGAGCCCGGTCTACATCGACATCCGCAAGCTCATCTTCTATCCACGCATTCGCAGCCAGTTGGTTGACTTCGCCGCGACCACGCTCGCGCGCGATGCAGGATTCGAGCAGTTCGACGTCGTGGCGGGCGGCGAGACGGCCGGCATCCCCTACGCGGCCTGGATTTCCGACCGCCTGGGGCTGCCGATGCAGTATGTGCGCAAGAAGCCCAAGGGGTTCGGCCGCAATGCGCAGATCGAAGGCGACGTGCGCGAAGGCGCGCGCACCCTCCTCGTGGAAGACCTGGCCACCGATGGCGGCTCGAAGGTCAACTTCTGCAAGGCGCTGCGCGAGGCGGGCGCGATCGTCGAGCACGTGTTCGTCAACTTCTACTACGACATCTATCCCGAGGCGAAGAAGACGTTCGCCGACCTCGGCGTGCGCCTGCATTGCCTCGCGACGTGGTGGGACGTGCTCGCCGTAGTGAAGAAGGGCGGCTACTTGCCGCCCACGCAGATCGCGGAGGTCGAGAAGTTCCTGCACGAGCCGGCCAAGTGGTCGGTCGCGCACGGCGGCGTCTCCAGCCTTAAATCCGGGTCATAACCCTCAACGTCAACGGCGTTCGCTCGGCCGCCAGCAAGGGTGTGTTCCGCTGGCTCGCCACGCAGCGGCCCGACGTCGTCTGCCTGCAGGAGATGAAATGCCAGGAGACCGACCTCGACGCCAAGCTCCACGGCATGAAGCTCTATGAGAGCTGCCATGCGTTCGCCAGGAAGAAGGGCTATAGCGGCGTCGCCATCTACAGCCGCCGGCCCCCGGATGAAGTGGTGCGCGGCTTCCGTGCCCGGGAATTCGACGCCGAAGGCCGCTATGTCGAGGCGCGCTTCGGCAACCTCTGGATCGTCTCGGTGTACATGCCCTCGGGCTCCGCCGGCCCGCACCGGCAGGCATCGAAGCTGCGCTTTCTCAAGCGTTTTGCCCGGCACCTGAAGCTCCTGCGCGACCGGAAGCAGGAGATCATCCTGTGCGGCGACTGGAACATCGCGCACCGGGAGATCGACCTCACCAACTGGCGCTCGAACCAGAAGAATCCCGGCTTCACCCCCGAAGAGCGCGCCTGGCTCACGCACGTCTTCGACGAGATCGGCTTCGTCGACGTGTTCAGGCGCCTGAATGCGAACCCGGGCCATTACACCTGGTGGTCGAACCGCGGCGAGGCGTATGCGAAGAACGTCGGCTGGCGCATCGACTATCAGGTCGCAACGCCGGGCATCGCCGCGGCGGCCATGCGGGAGTCGATCTACAAGCGCCGTCGCTTCTCCGATCATGCGCCGCTGACGATCGACTATGACCACCCCTTCTAGCGGCGCTCGCGTCTATCTCGAGCCGGGCCCGCTGGCGGCGCTGTTCCTCGGCATTTCCTCCGGCTTCGCCTTCTCGATGATCGGCGCGACGCTCACCACGCGGCTCGCGCAGCAGGGCATCACCAAGAGCGCGGTCACGGCCTTTGCCCTGACGTTCCTCGCCTACAACTTCAAGTTCCTCTGGGCGCCGGTCGTCGACAACGTGCGGCTGCCGCTCATCGGCCGCTTCGGCCAGCGGCGCAGCTGGCTGTGGCTGGTCGGCGTGCTGGTCATGGGCGCCGTGGCCTTCCTCGGCGCCGCGGATCCCGGCACCGCTCTCTACCAGGTCGCCGTGGCGGCGATCGTCGTCGGCATCGCCGGTGCGACCTTCGACATCATCATCGACGCCTACCGCATCGAGCTCCTCGAGCCGCGCCAGCTCGGCGTCGGCTCGGGCATGTCGCAATACGGCTGGCGCATCGGCTCGGCCGCTTCGGGCGCGCTCGCGCTGGTGCTCGCGGCGCGCGTCGGCTGGGAGGCCGCCTACGTCGCGTGCGCGGCGTTTGCGCTGCCCGCCATGCTGGTCGGCGTGTTCATGGGCGAGCCGCCGCGCCATCGCGAGCCCGCCAAGCCGCACGGCGTCGCCGAAGCGGTCGTCGCCTATTTCAGCCCGCTCACCGAGTTCATCCGCCGCGAGGGTGCCGTGGTGGTGCTCCTCTTCGTGCTGATCCACAAGATCGGCGACACGCTCGCCAATCTCACCCTGCGCCTGCTCTTCGCCGATCTCGGCTTCACCAACGACGAGATTGCGTTCTACGACGTGGGCGTCGGCTTCGCGGCGCTCCTCATCGGCATCTTCGTCGGGGGCGTGCTCTACGCGCGCCTCGGCATGAAGCGCTCGGTGCTCATCAGTCTCGTGCTGATGGCGGTGTCCAACCTGAGCTTTGCGGCGCTCGCCGCGGCCGGCCACACCAACATCGGCATGGCGAGCGCGGTCGCCTTCGAGAACTTCGCGAGCGGCATCGGCGGCGTCACGGTGGTGGCGTATCTCTCCGCGCTCTGCAACTTGCGCTTCACCGCCACGCAGTACGCTCTGCTTTCGGCGCTCGCGAGCATCGCCGGCCGCTTCCTCACGGCCACGACCGCAGGCGGGATGATCACCGCCATCGGCTACGTCAGCTTCTACCTGCTGACGACCGTGATCGCCCTGCCGGGCGTGTTCCTCTTCTGGTACATGATCCGCTCAGGGCTTGCCGACCTGTCGATCGGCTCGGCAGGAAAAGAAGGCGCCTAGCGCCTCTTCCTTCCGCTTTGCGCGTGCTCATGCCAGCTGGGCACCGTGCTCGCGCAGAAGTTCCTTCAGCACGGCGCGGTGGCAGCGGTCTTCGTTCTCGCAATAGCAACCGACCGACAAGTTGGCGCTCGTCGAGAGCGCCGCGAGCAGGTGAATGAGACGCTCGGCCCGGGGGTCACGCATCTCGCGACGATAGGTGCGCGCGAAGCGCTTCCAGCGCGCGTCGGTCCAGGGCTGCGACAACGCCCAGCTCACGAGCTTCTGGCTCGGCGCGAGCTCGGGCAACCATGCGTCGTAGAAGTTGAGCCTGGCGTAATCGGCCTTGCGCACCCCGCGCGGCGGCCGGCGCGCCGTGCCGATGCGCAGGCCTTCGCCCGGGCGGCGCGGCGTGCCGAGCCGGACGACCCGGAGCGTCAAGCCGGCTTCTTCGCTCTGACGATGTATTGGGAGCCGATGAGCGGCGCGAAGCGCGCTGCGGAGAACCGCAGCAACGCGCGGTTCAGTGAATCGGCGACGCGCGGCGCGAGCTCCTGCAACGGGAAGAACATGAAGTTGCACGCGCGGCTCGCCTGCTTCGGCAGGCCGGCGCGCTCGAGCTCTCGATCGAACTGCCAGGGCACGCAGCGATTATGCGACATGCGATGGGGCGCGCGGCGCCCCCGCAGCCGGTGCTCCAGCGCCCGCAGGCGGCGGTAGGCATCGCGCGCCACGTGGTAGGCGCTTACGCGGTTCGGCAGCGCGATGACGGCGATACCGCCCGGCTTGAGCACGCGGGCGATTTCGGCGAGGGCGCGCGAGTAGCACGGCAGGTACTCGAGCACCCCCATGCAGAGCACCGCGTCGTAGGAGTCCTGCGCGATGCGCAGCCGCTCGACGTCGTCGACGGAAAAGCGACAACGCTTCTCGAGCGGATGGCCCGCCATGCGCTGGCGGGCATGACGCACCATCTCGCACGACACGTCGATGCCGTGCGCCTCGAAGCCCATCGCCAGGAGCTCCGGCGTCATCACCGCCGGCCCGCAGCCGATTTCCAGCAGCCGGCCCTTGGCCTCGCCGAGAAGATCGATGGCGATCGCCTTCTGCGAGACGAACGAAATCTGCCGGCCGCGCTCGCGCAGGTACTCGAGCGCGAGCGAGTCGAAGAGCGCCTCGACCTGCGCCTTGGCGGAAAGCGGTGCGGTGCGCGCGTGATCCATGCCGGGCGACTAGCACGCGGCGGACCGTAGTCCGCCGGGGCCATTCAGCCCTTGCGCTTGAAGAACTGCACCGCGCGCTCGTGCTTTTCGGCCGCGGCGCGCGTCTTGAAAGTGCCCAGGTTGCGGCGCCGGCCGGTTTTCGGATTCAGCTTGCGCGAATAAAGACGATATCCGCCGGAAGAGAGTTTGCGGATCATGCGACGGCAATCCTCCGAATGAATTTCGACATGAGCCGGTCGGACCGCGCGCTGCTCCCGACAATTCCCTAGCCAGGTGGAATATCGTCGCCCGGGCGGCGTTGCATGAGCAGAAAGCACATGTAGCCGACGACGAGCGTATTCAGCACGAGCGCCGCGACCTTGACGGCCGAAATGCTGCGCGTGAGCTCGTAGATCTCGACCGGGACGTAAATCCCGCCGCTCAACGCCGCGATCCACTCGCCCCAGCGGTGCTCGAACCAGAGGCCGTAGGCCTCGGCGAAGCGGAAGATCGAATAGGCCAGCGCGAGGACAGCCAGCCCCCACAGTTGCGCGTCCGACAGGTTGTTCGCCAGGTCAATGAAAATGCGAGGGAAGCGCTTCGCCGCGTCGAGGTGCATGCGATGCACCAGATGCTCGGCGAACTCGCCGACATCACCGCCGATCGCATGTGCGAGCCCGAAGCCGGCAACGAGGACGACGGTGCCCTTCAGCGCCTCGAACAGCGCGACCGCGCGCAGCCCGCCGCGCTCAGCCGCGCGATGCGTCCACCAGCGCGTAGAGCACCTCGTCGATGATCTCGCCGTCCTTGAGCAGCGCAGCGCGATGCACGCCTTCCCGCGCAAAACCCGATTTCTCGAGAATGCGCATCGACGCCGGATTCCACGCGAATACGGGCGATTGGAGCCGGACCAGCTTGAAGCGCTTGAGCACGTAGGGTGCGACGCGCTGCACCACGGCGCTCATGATGCCGCGCCCCCAGTACTTTTCTCCGAGCCAGTAACCAAACTGCGCCGATTTCGCGCGAATGCCTTTGCCGATCGTGCAACCGACTCCGCCCACGGCGCGGCCTTCGATGTCGATCGCCCAATGGGTCGGCTCGCCCACGCTTTCCAGTAGCGAAAACCAGTTCTCTGCATCGGCGTCGGTGTACGGGTGGGGGAAAACATCGTGCAGATTGCGCCACACATTGCGGTTGTTCGCATGCAGCAAGAGCGATGCCTTGTCCGCGCGCGACCAGTCGCGCACCACGCACCTGCCGCAGTCGAGCCTCATGCGGTATGGAACCAGTGCCACGGCTCGTATTGATAGCCGTAGCGGTTGCCGGCCGGGAAGGACAGCACGAAGCCGAAGCGGCCGGCGTTCTTGCTGAGCCAGGCAAAGGCGGGCGTGCGCTCGAAGTCGATCTCGAGCGGCGCCGCGCCGTCGGTATCGATGTCGATGGCGCGGCCGGTGTGGTGCTCGCTGTAACCCGGCGGTGCGCTTGCCGCGAGGATCTCGTCCACCGTCTGTCCCTCGGCGAGCTTCTCTCGCAGGATCTCCACCTGCCGGTCGATGCTGCGGAAGGCAGAGATGAGCCTGAGCACAACCCCTTCCGCGGCGGCCGCTGCCTTCATCTTCCGCCAGGCCGCCGCAGCGGCGGGCGTCAGCCGGTATTCGCGGCCGTCGTCGCCGACCTCGGCGAGCTCGAGTTCCGCCGCTTCCGCGCACAGCGGAAGCGAGCGCCGCTCGATCAATACTTGAGGAATGTTGAGCTCGGCGAGAATCAATCTCACCCGCTCCATCGCCTCACTATCGTTCGTCATCTAGCACTCGCCCGACGATTCTCAAGGGATTCGACCAGCCGATCGCATTGGTCTTTGTCATGCCTGCCGCGACGATCAGCGCTTTCCAGAGCGTCCATGCCTTGCCTCGCAGCCATGTTTCCCGATCATACGAGAGCGCTGCTCTGAAAGCTTTGCGGCTGTCGGCGCTGAGTGATGCCCAGGCAATCGCGAGATCGCATGCCGGATCACCGACACCGATATTTCCGAAATCAATGGCACCTGTAAGGCGACCATTGCGGGACAAGAGATTGCCCACGCTGAGATCGCCGTGGATCCAAACCGGAGCTCGCTGCCACGTGGTTCGCATCGCCGCTTGCCAGAGCTCGCCAGCGCGCTGGCCATTGATGCGCGATCCAAGTATCCGGATTGCGTCTGTCGTCTGGCCCGCGTAGGTGCTGAGCGCACCGCCGCGATGGAAGTTATGCGGTCCGGGGGCTGGACCCCCGGCTGCATCGATGCGTTGGAGGGCATTAAGGAAGTGGGCAACGTCAGCGGCGAAGGCCTTTGAATCCGCCGTCGCCGTATCCCCATCCAGCCAGCGGTAGATCGACCATTTCCAGGGGTAGTCGTCGCTCGGCTGTCCGAGTGCGAGTGGAAGCGGTACAGGAACCGGCAGCTTAGGCGCAAAGATGGGAAGCCAGTGCTGTTCCTTCTCGACTTGTCCAGCGTATGCCGCGGCGCTCGGCAGCCGCGCGACCATTGTGTTCCCGAGCTTGAAGGACCGGTTGTCCCATCCACCGGGCGTCAAAGGTTCAATCGGAAGTGCACCCCATTGCGGGAACTGGTTGCTTATTAGCTTCCGCACCAGCGCTGCGTCAATGGCACGCACCCGCGTGCTAAGCGGCGGTGCAGCGGTAGACGGCGAGGCTGCCGAGGAGGTTCGGCAGGAAGGTGACGGGCGCGCCAGCGTGCAGCACCAGACGCTCGCGGATGCGCACGTTCAGGCGCCGGCAGAGATCCTCGAAGTCGATGATGGTGCAGTGGTGCACGTTGGGCGTCTCGTACCACTCGTAGGGCAGCGTCTCGGAGACCGGCATGCGGCCGAACGCCACCTGCAGCCGCGCGCTCCAGTGGCCGAAGTTCGGGAAGCTCACGATTACCTCGCGCCCGACGCGCAGCATCTCGCGCATCAGGAGCTCGGTGCGATGGATGGTCTGCAGGGTCTCGGAGAGCACCACGCAGTCGAACGAGTGGTCGGCGAAGAGCGAGAGGCCGCTCTCGAGGTCGACCTGAAGGACGTTCACGTCGTTCGCGACGCAGTCGAGCACGCTCGCGTCGTCGATCTCGACGCCGTAGCCCGGCGCCTGGCGCTCCTGCCACAAGTACCGCAGCAGCGAGCCGTCGCCGCAGCCTAAGTCCAGCACCCGCGCGCCGGACGCCACCCACTGTGCAATCGCGGTCTGGTCGGCCCTCATAGCTCGATGTTCCCGAAGTAGGCGGCGAGCGCCTTGTGGTAGCGCGGATCCTCGAGCAGGAACGCGTCGTGGCCGCCCGGTGCATCGATCTCGAGGTAGGAGACGATGCGCTGATTGTCGAGCAGGGCGCGCACCATCTCGCGCGAGCGGGCAGGGGTGAAGCGCCAGTCGGATTTGAACGACACCACGAGGAATGCCGCTTGCGCCCGGGCGAGCGCGGCCGACAGGCTGCCGCCGAAATCGGCCGCCGGATCGAAGTAGTCGAGCGCCTTGGTGATGCGCAGATACGTATTGGCGTCGAAATAGCTGGAGAACTTGTCGCCCTGGTAGCGCAGGTAGGACTCGACCTCGAAGTCGATGTCGAAGTCGAAGCCCGGCTGGCCGCGGCGCAGCGCGCGGCCGAACTTCTCGGCCATCGCCTCGCCGGAGATATAGGTGATGTGGCCGATCATGCGCGCGATGCGCAGGCCTCGCGTCGGCACGACCCCCTTCTCGTAGTAGTGCCCGCCGTGGAAATCGGGATCGGTCATGATCGCCTGCCGCGCCACCTCGTTGAAGGCGATGTTCTGCGGCGTGAGCTTCGGTGCCGCGGCGATGACGATGGAATGGCGGATGCGGTCGGGATAGGAGAGCGTCCACTGCAGCGCCTGCATGGCGCCGAGCGAGCCGCCGATCACGGCGGCGAAACGCTCGATGCCGAGGTGATCGGCAAGGCGCCTCTGCGCCTCGACCCAGTCCTCGACCGTGACCACCGGGAAGTCCGCGCCCCACGGCTTGCCGGTGGCCGGATTCATCGAGGCGGGACCGGTCGAGCCGAAGCAGCTGCCGATGTAGTTCGAGCCGACGACGAAGAAGCGGTCGGTGTCGAGCGGCTTGCCGGGGCCGACGAGGTTGTCCCACCAGCCGATGTTCTGCGGCTCCTCCGCGTAGTAGCCCGCGACGTGGTGCGAGGCGTTCAGCGCATGGCAGACCAGCACGGCGTTCGAGCGCGCGGCGTTCAGCTCGCCATAGGTCTCGTACGCGATGTCGTAGGCAGGGAGCGTCGCACCGCTCTTGAGGCGCAGCGGCTCGCCGAAATGCGCCAGCTCGGCCTTGGCGGCGCCAACGGAACGAGGATCGCGAGTTGGAACTGGTGGAGCGTTCATCGTCTCTTTAGCGGTATTTGTTAGGCGCCCGCAAGCTGACTCAAATCGGCGCCAAGGAATTATAGCTAGGAAACGTCGCCGCCCGCCGGAACGCCGGCCGCCCCGCTCGAAATCAGCCGCTCGATTCTCTCCTGCGAATAGCCGGCTTCGGCCAGCACCTCGCGCGTGTGCTGGCCCAGGCGCGGCGCGTGGCGGCGGTATTCGGGCGGCGACTCGGACCATTCCGAGGGCACGGCCATCGAGCGGATCTTGCCTTCGCTCGGGTGCTCGATAAGGTGCCAGAAGCCAATAGCCGCGAGGTGCGGATCGGCCATGATGTCGGCGAGCGAGTTCATGCGCTGCACCGGGATGTCGGCGGCTTCCAGTGCCTCGAGCCACTCGTTCGTGCCGCGCTTCTTCATTTCTTCGGCGACGAAGGCGTACGCCGCGTCGTAGTGCTTGCTGCGCACTTCCTGCGTGGCGAATTTCGGGTCGCGCGCCATTTCCGGCCGGCCGATCACCTTGAAGAACGCCGCCCACTGCTTGTCGTTGTAGATGAGCGCGCAGACATAGCCGTCCTTCGTCGGGTAGGGCCGGCGATCGGGCGCAAGCATGCGCGCGTACCCCGGCTCGCCCTGCTGCGGATCGAAGGTGTAGCCGCCGAGGTGCTCGCCCAGCACGATCTGCAGCAGGTGCTCGAACATCGGCACGTCGACCCGCTGCCCCTTGCCGCTCTTCTCGCGGTGGTAAAGCGCAGCGCTGACCGCGCTCGCCACCTGCTGGCCGACCGAGCGGTCGGCGACGATGATCGGCGCATAGCGCGGCGTTTCCGCCCCCTGGATCTTGAGGAGCGCCGGGATGCCGGCCGCGCCCTGGATGAGATCGTCATAGGCGGCCTTCGCCGCGTACGGCCCGCGCTGGCTGTAGCCGAAGCAGCCCACGTAAATGATGCGCGGATTCACCGCCCTCACATCCTCATAGCCGAGCTTCAACCGGCTCATCGCCTGCGGCCGGATGTTGTAGACCAGCACGTCGGACTTCTTGGCGAGCGCGAGGCACGCCTCGCGCGCGCCCTGCTGCTTCAAGTCGAGGACGATCGAGCGCTTGTTGCGGTTGGCGTTGAGGAAGATGTGGCCCATTCCCGGATTGCGGAACGGCCAGGCGAAGCGCATCACGTCGCCGCCCGGCGGCTCGACCTTGACCACGTCGGCGCCGAAGTCGGCGAGGATCTGCGTCGCGTACGGCCCCATGACCACCGTGGTGAGATCGAGTACGCGCACGCCGGTGAGCGGACCTGCCATTCAGGAATTCAGCTTGGCGAGGAGCTCGCGCGTCTTCGCGGGGTCGGTGTTGCGCAGCACGCGCTGCGCGGTGGGCTGCACCTCGGCGAGGTTGGTGTTGAGCACGCGCTCCTTGATCGCCAGGAGCTGCGACGGATGCATCGAGAAGTTGCGCAGGCCGAGGCCGAGCAGCAGGCGCGTGAGCTGCAGGTCGCCCGCCATCTCGCCGCAGACGGCGATCGGCATGCCGCCGCGGGTCGCGGTCTGGATCGTGTTCGCCACCAGGGTGAGGACGGCCGGGTGCAGCGGGTCGTAGAGGTGCGCCACCGCGTCGTCGGTGCGGTCGATGGCGAGCGTGTACTGGATGAGGTCGTTGGTGCCGATCGAGAGGAACTGCAGCCGCCGCATGAAGATCGGCAGCGCGAGCGCGGCGGCCGGGATCTCGATCATGCCGCCCACCTGCACGGCACGGTCGTAAGGCTGGTCGCGCTCTTCGAGCTGCTGCTTTGCCTGCGCTATCAGCGTGAGCGTCTGGTCGATCTCGTGCGCATGCGCCACCATCGGCAGCAGGATCCTCACCGTGCCGTAGTGCGAAGCGCGCAGGATGGCGCGCAGTTGCGTGAGGAACATCTGCGGCTCGGCGAGGCAGAAGCGGATCGCGCGCAGGCCCATCGCCGGATTGGGCATGGTGTGCGCGCCGTCGCCGCCGTTCATCGCCTTGTCGGCGCCGACATCCAGGGTGCGCAGCACGACCGGGCGGCCTTTCATCGCTTGCGCCACCGCGCGGTAGGCCTCGAACTGCTCTTCCTCGCCCGGCAGGTCCTTGCGGTTCAGGAACATGAATTCGGTGCGGAAGAGGCCCACGCCTTCGGCCCCCGCGTCGAGCACTTCCGCCGTGTCCTGCGGCAGCTCGATGTTGGCGAAAAGCTCGACCGGGGTACCGTCGGCGGTCGTGGCGCGCGTCTTCTTCAGCTTCTTGAGCCGCTGACGGTCGGCCTTGAGCTCGGCCTGGCGCTCGCGGTACTCCGCCAGCACCACCGGGTCGGGATTGACGACGAGGAGCCCGCGCTCGCCGTCGACGATGACGAGCTCGCCTTCGCTGATCGTCTGGAAGGCGTGGTGCAGGCCGACGATCGCCGGGATGGCGAGCGAGCGCGCGACGATCGCCGTGTGCGAGGTGACGCCGCCGACGTCGGTGACGAAGCCGCCGTAGCGGTGGCGCTTGAAGAGGATCATGTCGGCGGGCGAGAGGTCGTGCGCCACCACGATCAGCTTCTGCTCCTCCGACACCGCGGGCTCGGCCACGGTCTGCGCGCCCATCAGCTGCTTCAGCACCCGCTCGACCGCGTGCTGGACGTCGGCCTTGCGCTCGCGCAGGTAGGCGTCCTCCATCTCCTCGAAGCGCTCCACCAGCTTCTCCATCTGCTGGACCAGCGCCCACTCCGCGTTGGAGCGGCGGCTGCGGATCAGCTCGCGCGGCACCATGGCGAGCGCCGAGTCACTGAGGATCATGCGATGGAGGTCGAGGAACGCTGCGAGCTCTTTCGGCGCGTCGGCGGCGATGTGCGCCTTCAGGTCCTGCAGCTCGTGCTGCGCGGCCTGCATGGCGCGGTCGAAGCGCTCGATCTCGTCCGCCACCGCGTCCGGCGCGATCTCGTAGTGCGCGACCTCGAGGCGCGCGGTCGCCACCAGATGCGCGTAGCCCACCGTGATGCCCGACGACACGGCATGGCCGTGCAGTACGAAATTCACTCGCCTTCCCCGAAGCGGTCGGCGATCAGCTTGGTCAGCGCGGCGAGCGCCGCGTCGGCGTCGGGACCGTCGGCCTCGATCTTGACGGTCGAGCCCTTGCCTGCGGCGAGCATCATCACGCCCATGATGCTTTTCGCATTCACCCGGCGGCCGCTGCGCGAGAGCCAGATCTCGCACTGGAAGCCGCTCGCCACGTGGGTGAGCTTCGCCGCCGCGCGCGCATGGAGGCCGAGGCGGTTGACGATCGCGGCGTCCAGGCTAGGCATCCAGGCACCGATCGGAGTTCATGTGCACGACGCCTTCGGCGCCGCCCGAAAGCGCGCGCTTCACCGCCGCGCCGAGCGAACCGTTGCGGCTGGTAAGGACGCGCAAGAGCATCGGCAGCGAGACGCCCGATACGCCCTCGACATGGTTGTCGTCGAGCAGCCGCGACACCACGTTACCGGGCGTGGCGCCGAAGATATCGGTAAGGACGAGCACGCCGTCGCCGGCGTCGATCTGCTCGAGGAGCTCGCGCGCCCGCAGCACGAGGTCGTCCGGATCGTCCTGGCGCCAGACCGAGAGCGTCGCCACTTGATGCGGCGCGCCGCCGAGGATCTGGTTGGCGCTCGAGAGCATCGCCGTGCCGATCTCGCCGTGCGTGACGAGCAGGACGCCGATCACTAGATCCTCGCTTCGAGGGCGTCGACGAACATGCCGGCGACATCGAACCGGGTCTGGTCCTGGATCTCGCGCATGCAGGTCGGGCTCGTCACGTTCACCTCGGTGAGCCAGTCGCCGATGATGTCGAGCCCGACGAGCAGCAGCCCGCGCCTGGCGAGCGCCGGGCCGAGCGCCTTCGCTATTTCGGCCTGGCGCGGCGACAGCGGCTTCGCCACGGCGCTCGCACCGGCGGCGAGGTTGCCGCGCGATTCGCCCGCTTTCGGGATGCGCGCGAGGCAGTGCGGCACGGCCCTGCCGTCGATCAGCAGCACCCGATGGTCGCCCGCCTTGATCTCCGGGATAAAGCGCTGCGCCATCACCATGCGCGCGCCGCGCTGCGCCATCACCTCGACGATCACGTTGCGGTTGGGATCGTCGACGCGCACGCGGAAGATGTTCTCGCCGCCCATCACGTCGAGGCGCTTCACCACCACGTCTTTGTGCTCGTCGATGAAGGCCTGGATGCGCTCGGGCTCGCGCGTGACGAGCGTCGGCGCGAGGAACGGGCCGAACTCGAGGATGCCGAGCTTCTCGTTATGGTCGCGGATCGCGTCAGGCGCATTGAACACCTTGGCCCCCTCGCGCACCGCGGCGGAGAGCATCCAGGTGCTCGCGACGTATTCGAGGTCGAACGGCGGGTCCTTGCGCATCAGCACCGCGGCAAAGCCCTTGAGCGGCCGCACCTCGGTTTCGTGCGCGCGGTACCAGTCTTCGTCGTTATCGGTGAGCGAGAGGCGCGTCGCCGCCGCGGCGACGCTGCCCTTGACCCAGTGGAGGCTCGTCTGCTCCGCGGCCCAGATGGCGTGGCCGCGCGCCTGCGCCGCCCGCATCATCGCCACGCTCGAGTCTTTGTACGCCTTGAGCGACTCGAGCGGATCGACGATGAAGAGGAGCGCTGCGGCCAACCTCTTACTTCGCTTGCGACACCATGTACGCGATGGCGGCGCGGAGGTCGGCGTCGGAGAGCGACGCATTGCCGCCCTTGGGCGGCATCGCGCCCTTGCCCTTGAGCGCCGATTGCACGAGCGTGTCGATGCCCTGCTTGATGCGCGGCGCCCAGGCCGCCTTGTCGCCGAGCTTCGGCGCATTCGCCACGCCCGCGGTGTGGCAGGCGGTGCAGGTCGAGTCGTAGACCTTCTTGCCGTCGGCTGCGCCGCCCGCGGCGGCCGCGGCCTGAGCTTGCGGTTTCTGCGCGGGCGCCTTGGCAGCGGGTTCCTTGAAGCTCGCGCCGGCCTGATTCGCCATGAACGCCACGCCGCGCGCGACTTCGTCGTCGGAGAGCGAGGGATTGCCGCCCTTCGGGGGCATGGCGCCTTTGCCTTTGAGCGCCGATTGGACGAGGGCGGCTTGGCCCTGCTTGATGCGCGGTCCCCAGGCCGCCTTGTCGCCGATTTTCGGCGCGCCCGCGACGCCCGGCTGGTGGCAGGTCGCGCACACGGCCTTCACCACTTCCTCGCCGCTGCGCGCGCCGGCGCCGCCGCCGCTCGCTCCGCCAAATTCCACGCGGCCGACCGGCTGGATGCGCGAGGCGATCGCCTCGGGCGTCATCGCGGCGGGATCGGCGGTGCGCTCGGCGATGACCAGCTGCACGAGAAGGATGATGCCGATGATCGGGATGGCGAACGCCGCGAGGACGACGGTGATGAGCTGCTGCGGCGTCTTGATGAACGATTCGTGCTGATCGTGCGTGCTCACCGGTTTGTCTTTATTGGTAAGGGGGAAGGCGTGATTTTAGGGGAAAAGCTTGCTATCCTGCGCCTCCCCCGGGCGCCCGTAGCTCAGCGGATCAGAGTATTGGCCTCCGAAGCCAAGGGTCGTGGGTTCGAATCCCGCCGGGCGCGCCAGCTTCTAACCCGTTTTCCGGGACCGCTTTTCTCCGAAGAATTCGCCGAACGCGCCGATGGCGCAGTCGATGCCGGCCTGATCTACGTCGAGGTGCGTGACGAGGCGCATGCGCGCGCCCGGCAGCACCTGCACGTTTCTCTGCTTCAGGTGCTCGGCAAGCGCGGTCGCCTTTTCAGCCGGCACGGTCGCGAACACCATGTTGGTTTGCTGCTCGACCGGCAGATCGAGCGCGCGCAGTCCATCGGCGAGCCGCGCGGCGTTCGCATGGTCGCTCGCCAGGCGCTCGACGTTGTGCTCGAGCGCATACAACCCGGCCGCGGCGATCACGCCGGCCTGGCGCATCGCGCCGCCAAGAATCTTCCGCGCGCGCTTCGCTCGGCTGATGAATTCCTTGCCACCCAGGAGCACGGTGCCGGCGGGCGCGCCGAGTCCCTTGGACAGGCAGCTCGAGACGGAGTCGACGCCCGCGCACAGTTCGCGTGCCGTGGTCCTGAAATGCACTGCGGCGTTGAAGATGCGCGCGCCGTCGAGATGAATCGAGAGGCCGCGTCGCTTCGCGAGCTGGATTGCGTCGGCGAGATAGCCACGAGCGATCGGCTTGCCGCCGATCGTGTTTTCCAGCGCGAGGAGCTTGGTGCGCGGGAAGTGCGGGTCATCGGGGCTGATGGTGGCCTCGATTTGACCCAGATCAAGCGTGCCGTCGGCGCGATTGGGGATAACCTGCGGATGGATCGAGCCAAGCACGCCGAGGCCGCCGGCCTCGTACCGGTAGCTGTGCTGCTCGGCGCCGATGATCACCGCTTCGCCGCGCTGGCAGTGGCTGATGAGCGCGGCGAGATTCGACTGCGTGCCCGAGGGGAAGAAGAGCGCCGCGTCGAAGCCGAAGAGCTCCGCGGCGCGCGCCTGCAATCGGTTGACGGTGGGATCGTCGCCGAACACGTCGTCGCCGAGCTCGGCCTCATGCATGGCTCGGCGCATCGCGGCGCTCGGCCGCGTCACCGTATCGGAGCGCAGATCGACTATCGCGTTCATGCTTGGTTATTATCCTGACGTTTACCTGTCAACCGGAGAGAAAGAACATGTCTAGCGTGCGCATTCTGGCCCTCGCCGCGGCACTTGTCGCGGGCGGCGCGGCCGCGCAGCAGTACCCGACGCATCCCGTCACCCTGATGGTGCCTTTCGCGCCGGGGCCGACCGACACCGTGGCGCGCGTCATCGCGCAGTCGATGTCGAAGCCGCTCGGCCAGAGCATCATCATCGAGAACCGGCCGAGCGCGGGCGGCATTCTCGCGCCGGAGCTCGTGAAGAACGCGAAGCCCGACGGCTACACGATCCTGATCCACCACATCGGCATGGCCACCACGCCGTTCCTGTACCGCCAGCTGCGCTTCGATCCGCTGAAGGACTTCGAGTACATCGGCCTCATCAACGACGTGCCGATGACGCTCCTCGGAAAGCAGAACCTGCCGGCGAAGGACTTCAAGGAGCTGCTCGAGTACATCAAGAAGAACAAGGACAAGGTCTCGCTCGCCAACGCCGGCATCGGCGCGGCGTCGCACCTTTGCGGCATGCTCTTCATGAGCGCGATCCAGACCGACCTCCTCACGGTGCCGTACAAGGGCACTGGCCCGGCGATGAACGACCTCCTCGGCGGACAGGTCGATCTCCTCTGCGACCAGACGACCAACACGACCTCGCAGATCAAGGGCGGCAAGGTGAAGGTCTACGGGGTAACGACGAAGGCGCGTGTGCCCTCGCTCCCCGAGATTCCGACGCTCGACCAGCAGGGCCTGAAGGGCTTCGAGGTCAGCATCTGGCACGGCCTCTACGCGCCGAAGGGCACGCCGAAGGCCGCGATGGACAAGCTCGTCGCCTCGCTGCAGGCGGGCGTGAAGGACGAGGAAGTGAAGAAGCGCTTCGCCGATCTCGGCGCGACGACCTATCCGCCCGAGAAAGCGACGCCGGCCGCGCTGCAGACGATGGTCAAGTCCGAAATGGACAAGTGGGGTCCGCTCATCAAGAAAGCCGGCGTCTACGCCGACTGAAGCCTCGGCACAATAAAAAAGGCCGCCGAGAGGGCGGCCTTTTTTTGGCAACTACTTCTTGAGCGTTGCAGCGAAGAGCTTGTCGGCCTCCGCCTTCGCTTCCTTGTTCGCCTTCGCGTTGTAGGCGAGCGGCAGGTTGAACTTCTTGCCGAGCTCGGTTGCCTCGGGATTGGTGAAAGCGTGCACCGCGCCTGGATATTCGACGACGCGGTAGTCGGCGTTTGCCGCCTGCATGTCCTGCTTGAGCGCGGCGTACTGCTCGGGCTTGACGAAAGGATCGTCGGCGCCGTTCAGCACGAGCACTTTCGCCTTGACCGTGCCCGGTGCGGGCGGCGGCGTGTTGAGCCCGAGCGAAGCGTGGAAGCCCGCGACTGCGGCGAGGTCGGCGCCGGCGCGCGCCATGTTGATCACGACCGCGCCGCCGAAGCAGTAGCCCGAGGCGCCGATCCTGCTGCCATCGACGCTGGGCTGCTTCGCCAGCTCGGCGCGCGCGGCATTGAAGCGCGATTCCATCGCCTTCGGATTCTTCATCACGCTGCCTGCGAGCGCGCCCGCGTCCTTCGGGTTGCTCGCGGTCTTCGCGTCGCCGTACATGTCGGCGATCAGCACCGTGTAGCCCTCCTGGGCAAAGCGGCGCGCCTCGTTGTGCATGTGCTTCGTGATGCCCCACCATTCGTGCACGAGGATGATGCCGGGCTGCTTGCCCTTGTTCGCGTCGTCGTAGACGACGAAGCCCTTCATCGTCGTGTCGCCGTCCTTGTAGGTGACGGCCTTCTCCTTGACCGCCGCCTGGGCGCTACTCAACGAGAGCGCGACTAGCGCGCCGCCGAGCCAGTGCTTCATGCTGCCTCCTGTCGTTTACCCATGGGTCTGCGTTTCCAGTGCTGCGTTGCCTCCTCGAAGGCGTGCGCGAGCTGCAGCACGCCGAAATCGTCGCGGTAGCGCCCGACGATCTGCAAGCCCACCGGCAGCCCCTCGGGCGTGAAGCCCGCCGGCACGGAGATCGCAGGATGGCTCGTCGTCGTGATGTAGTAACAGCTCTTCATCCAGTCGATGTAGTTGTCCATCTTCACGCCGGCGATCTCGGTCGGATAAGGCTGGTCGACCGGAAAAGGCACCACCTGGTTCACCGGGCAGAGCAGGAAGTCGTATTTCTCGAGGAAGGTCCGCATGCGGTGGAACACCTGCGTGCGCAGTTCATTCCCCCGCGCGATCCTCTCGCCGGTGAGCGCGAGCCCTTCCTCGATGTTCCAGATCACCGTGTCCTTGAGCTTCCCGCGGTGCTTCCTGTAAAGCGGCAGTCGATCGAGGAAACCGAGCGCCCGCAGCGTGTGGAACGCTTCCGTCGCGGCTGCGAGATCCGGCTCCGCATCCTCGACGACGCAGCCGAGCTGCGTGAAGATCTTCCGCTGCGGCTCGAGCACGTCGGTAACGGCGCGCTCCACCGGCAGGCCGCCGAGATCGCGGCTCCAGGCGACGCGCGCCTTGCGGAAGTCGCGCTTCAGCGACCGGTTGAAAACCGCGCCGGGCTCGCCAATCGAGGCCGGCGACCGTGGATCGGGACCCGCCATCGCCGAAAGAAGAAAAGCGACGTCCTCGACGGTGCGGCCAATCGGCCCCGCGGTGGAGAGCGTTTGCCAGCCATTCACAGCGGGCCAGTTCGGCACGCGTCCGGGCGTCGGGCGAAAGCCGACGACGTTGCAGAAGTTCCCAGGATTGCGCAGGCTCGCGGCGAGGTCGCTGCCGTCGGCGAAGGGCAGCATGCCGCATGCGACCGCGACCGCTGCGCCGCCGGAGGAGCCGCCGCAGGTCTTCGAGAGATCGTAGGGATTGCGCGTCGCGCCGAACACCTCGTTGAAGGTCTGGCTGCCCGCGCCGAACTCCGGCGTATTGGTCTTGCCGATGGTGATCGCGCCCGCGGCGGACAGTCGGTCGACGATCGCGTGGTTCTCGGTCGGCACATGATCGGCGTAGATCGGTGAGCCGAACGTGGTGCGGATCCCTTTGGTCGGAACGAGGTCCTTGTAGGCGATGGGCAGGCCGGCGAGTGGCGCCGAGGATTTTTTGCGGTCGAGCGCTTTCGCCGCCTTCAGCGCCTGTTCCGGCAGAAAGGTGACGATGGCGTTCACCTTCGGATTCACACGCTCGATCTGCGCGATGAAGGCGCGCATCACCTCGCTCGCGGAGACCTTGCGGGTGCGAATCAGTCGCGCGAGCGCGCGCGCCGGCGTGAAGCAGAGGTCGATCACATCAAGACGATGTCGAACTGCTCCTGAGTGTAGCTTGACTCCACCTGCATCGATACGCGCTTGCCGATGAAGCCCGAGAGCATTTCGAGCGACGGCGCCTCCTCTTCCAGGAAGCGGTCGATCACCGATTGCGCGGCGAGGATGCGGAACTCGCGCGCCTCGTTGAAGGCGCGCGCCTCGCGCAGGATCTCGCGCAGGATCTCGTAGCACACGGTGTGCGCCGTCTTCACCTCGCCGCGGCCGCCGCAGGTGGGGCAGGGCTCGCACAGGATGTGGGCGAGCGATTCGCGCGTGCGCTTGCGCGTCATCTCGACCAGCCCCAGGCCGGTGAAGCTGCTCACGGTGATGCGCGAGCGGTCGCGGGCGAGCGCGCGCTTCAATTCCTCGAGCACCGCCGTGCGATGCTCCTCGCTCTGCATGTCGATGAAGTCGAGCACGATGATGCCGCCCAGGTTGCGCAGGCGCAGTTGCCGCGCGATGGCCTGCGTCGCCTCCAGGTTGGTCTTGAAGATCGTGTCGTCGAAGTTGCGGCTGCCGACGTAGCCCCCGGTATTGACGTCGATGGTGGTCATCGCCTCGGTCTGGTCGATGATGAGGTAGCCACCCGACTTGAGCTCGACGCGGCGCGACAGCGCGCGCTCGATCTCGTCCTCGACATTGTAGAGCTCGAAGAGCGGGCGCTCGCCGGTGTAGTGCTCGATCCGGCCGACGAGCTGCGGCATGTAGCCCTGCGCGAACGCGGCGAGCTTCTGGAAGTTCTCGCGCGAATCGACCAGCACGCGGCCCGTGCCGGCGCTCACTATGTCGCGCAGCACGCGCTGCGCGAGCGACAGGTCCTGGTAGAGGAGCTGCGGCGCCTTGGCGCCTTGCGAGCGCTCGCGCAGCGTCGACCATAGGTTGCGCAGATAGCCCAGGTCCGAGCGCAGCTCGTCCTCGCTCGCCGCTTCCGCGAGCGTGCGCAGGATGAAGCCGCCCTTCTCGTCGGCGGGCAGCAGCTCCTTCAGACGCTCGCGCAGCTGCGCCCGTCCGCCTTCGTCCTCGATCCGCTGCGAGATGCCGATGTGCGCGTCGTGCGGCAGGTAGACGAGGAGGCGTCCGGCGAGCGAGACCTGGGTCGAGAGGCGCGCGCCTTTCGAGCCGATGGGATCCTTCACCACCTGCACGAGCACCGGCTGGCCCTCGGCGAGGATCTTCTCGATGGGTTTCGCGCCTTCGCGGTTTTCCCAGATGTCGGCGACGTGGAGAAACGCCGCGCGGTCGAGGCCGATGTCGATGAACGCCGACTGCATGCCGGGCAGCACGCGCGCCACGCGCCCCATGTAGATGTTGCCGACGAGGCCGCGGCCGCTCGAGCGCTCGACGAGAATCTCCTGCACCACGCCGCTCGCCACCGCGGCGACGCGCGTCTCGCGCGGCGTGACGTTGATGAGGATCTCTTCTGTCACCTGCGCTGGGAGAGTTTCTCCAGCAATTCGGACGTTTCGTACAGCGGCAGTCCCATCACGCCGGAGTAGCTGCCGCGCAGCTCGATGATGAAGCGCGCCGCGCGGCCCTGGATGGCGTAGGCCCCCGCTTTGTCGTCGCCTTCGCCGGTGGCGACGTATTGCTCGATCTCCCGGGCGGTGAGCTTCTTGAAGCGCACCTCGGAGCGTGACAGCGCGCTCTCCACCCAATCATCATGCTTGAAGGCGACGGCGGTGAGCACTTCGTGGCTGCGGCCCGAAAGCGCCTCGATCATGTCCTGCGCCTGCTTGCGGTCGACCGGCTTCTCGAAGATCCTCTCGTCGAGAGCGACCGTGGTGTCGGCCGCGAGCACCGGCGCCATCGGCAGGTTCCTCTGCTGCATGCGGCGCCAGCCGGCCGCCGCCTTGGCGCGCGCCAGGCGCTCGACGTAGAGATCCGGCTTCTCGCCCGGCATCGAGATCTCGTGCACGTCGGGGCCTTCGCCCGGGCGGTCGCGGAAAAGCAGCAGGTGGAAGCGCACGCCGATCTGCGAGAGGAGCTCCCGCCGCCGCGGGCTGCGCGAGGCGAGGTAGATGCCGCGCTCTAGGGGACTGGCCATGGGCTGATTCTATTCACGATGATAGGGATGCCCTGTGAGGAGAGTCGCAGCGCGATAGATCTGCTCGAGCAGCACGACCTGCGCCAGGGCATGGGGCAGCGTGAGCGCCGAGAGTCGTAGCAGTCTGTCCGCCGCGGCCCGGGTGGCGGCCGACAGGCCGTCGGCGCCCCCGATGACGAACGCGGCCGGCGCGACGAGCAGTTTGGCGAAATGCGCGGTGGTGAGGTCGACGCCACGCTCATCGAGGACTATGAGTCTTGCGCCTTTTTGGATCGAGGACGCGAGACGGCCTTCATCCTTCACCGAGAGCCGCTCGACTTCGTAGCCTTTCGGCATGCGCCGCGCGTACTCGGTGCACGCCGCCTCCGCCCACGCGGGCAGCCTAGCGCTTACGGCGAGGACGCGAAGCCTTGCCACGAGCGCTCTTCTTTGCGGCGGCGGGGCTTGCGACCTTCACCGGTTTTCCGCCCCAGACTTCCTCGAGGTTGTAGAACTCGCGCACCGTCGGATGCATGATGTGCACGACGACGTCGCCCAGGTCCACCAGCACCCAATCGCCCGCCGCCTCGCCCTCCACGCCGTAGACGCGCGCGCCGTTCTGCTTGATCTTGTCCTGCACGCTGTCGGCCAGCGCTTTGACCTGTCGCGTGGAGTCGCCGCTCGCGATCACCACGCGCTCGAACATCGAGGGCATGCGCGCCGTGTTGTAGACGAGGATGTCGCGGCCCTTGATGTCCTCGAGGGCCTCGACCACGACGCGCTGCTTCTTGCGGATATCCATCAGCGGTAGAGCTTGTTCTCGGTGATGTAGTTCGCCACCGGCGCCGGCACGAGTCCTTCGAGGCTCTCGCCGCGCGCGGCCCGCGCCCGGATGTCGCTGCCGGAGATCGGCAGCGGCGTCATGCGCACGTCGAGGGCATCGCCCGCCGGCACCTGGTAGCCCGGCCGCGTGAAGACGGCAAGCCGCGCGAGGCGCTTCACCTCGGCCGGGCGGTGCCAGCGGCGAAAGGCGGCATGCTGGTCGGCGCCGAGCAGCAGGTAGAACTCGTCGCCCGGGCGATCGGCATGCAACGTAGCGAGGGTGTCGACGGTGTAGGGCGACGCGCCCGGCGCGAGCTCGCGGGAGTCGATCTCGAAATCGGGCTCGTCCTTGAGGGCGAGCGCGAGCATCGTCACGCGGTCGAAGGCACTTGCCACGGGCGGCTTGCGATAGCCCGGCTTGCCCGTCGGGATCCACAGCACCCTCTCGAGCCCGAGGCTCTGCAGCGCGCTCCTCGCCATCGCGAGATGCGCGTTATGGACCGGATCGAAGGTGCCGCCGAGGATGCCAACCTTCAGTTGCGGACCTCGCCGTGGCCAAGGACCACGAATTTCTGCGTGGTGAGGCCTTCCAGGCCCACCGGGCCGCGGGCATGCAGCTTGTCGGTCGAGATGCCGATCTCGGCGCCGAGGCCGTATTCGTAGCCGTCGGCGAAGCGCGTCGAGGCATTCCACATCACCGAGGCCGAGTCGACCTCGCGCAGGAAGCGCTCGGCCCGGCTGCGGTTCTGCGTGACGATGGCGTCGGTGTGCTGCGAGCCGTACTTCGCGATGTGCTCGATCGCCTCGTCGAGGCCCGTGACCACGCGGATCGAGACGATGGGCGCGAGCCATTCGGTGTAGTAGTCGCTTTCGGTCGCGGGCTTCGCGCTGGGAATGTATTTGCGCGAGTCGGCGTCGGCGCGCATCTCGACACCCTTGCCCTGGTAGATGCCGGCGATGCGCGGGAGGACTGCGGCCGCGATGCCTTCGGCGACGAGCAGGGTCTCCATGGTGTTGCATGTGCCGTAGCGCTGCGTCTTCGCGTTGTCCGCGATCTTCAGCGCCATGTCGGCGTCGGCTTCGTCGTCGATGTAGACGTGGCACACGCCGTCGAGGTGCTTGATCATCGGGATCTGCGACTCGCGCGCGAGGCGCTCGATCAGCTCCTTGCCGCCGCGCGGCACGATGATGTCGACGTACTCGCGCAGCTTGATGAGCGCGCCCACCGCAGCGCGGTCGGCGATGCCGACGAGCTGCGCCGCCGCCTCCGGCAAGCGTGCGGCTTTCAACCCCGCGCGGATGCAGGCGGCGATGGCGCGATTCGATTCCAGCGCTTCCGAGCCGCCGCGGAGGATGCAGGCGTTTCCGGCCTTCAGGCACAGCGCGGCTGCGTCGGCCGTCACGTTCGGCCGCGATTCATAGATGATGCCCACCACGCCGAGCGGCACTCGCATGCGCGCGACTTCGATGCCGCTCGGCTGCGTCGTCTTGCCGGTGATCTCTCCCACCGGGTCTGCAAGCGCCGCCACCTGCTCCACGCCGAGCGCCATCTGCTCGACGAGCTTCGCCGTGAGGGTCAGCCGGTCGACGAACGCGGCATCACAGCCGTCGGCCTTGGCCTGCGCGACGTCGCCCGCGTTGGCGGCGAGGATCGCCTGCGCGCCGCGCCGTATTTCGCCGGCCATGGCGGCGAGTGCGCGGTTTTTGGCGTCGGTCGACGCGCGCGCGAGCTCGCGGCTCGCGGCGCGGGCCGCGATGCCCAGCTCGCGCACGAGCGAAGCGGCGTCAACCTTTTGATCCATCGGCCAAGTTTAGCCCAAGGCGGATGAACGCCTGCCACGGGTCGTCGCTCTTGCCGACGCCTTTGACGGCGCGATCGATGGCCGCGGCCTGCGCGATCGCCGCGTCGACGCGCTTCGGTGGAAAGCGTCGCAGGGCGCCTTCGACGGCGCGACGCAGGTTTCGATTGAAGATGCGCTCGGCGCTGCCCTCCTGCAGCGCGAAGAGCACGCCGCAGACGACGAAGAGGATGAAGGTGGGCGCCTCGCCCTCGGCGCGCAGGCCTTCGATCACGCGGACGTAGCGCCCGAGGTCGCCCGCGACGAGCGCCTCGGCGGCGTCGTAAGGGTCATAGCGAGCGACGCTCGCCACCGCATCCTGCACCGTCTCGAGCGGCAGCTCGCCCTCGGGCGCGAGCAGCGAAAGCTTCTGCAGCTCCTGGTGCGCGGCGAGCAGGTTGCCTTCGACTCGCTCGGCGAGGAATTCGAGCACCGCGTGCGGCGCGCGCTGCTTCTGCCGCGCCAGGCGCTCGCCGATCCAGGCGGCGAGGCGCGCGCGCTCGAGCGGCCAGACGTCGACCACCGCGCCGAGACGGGCAAGCGCGTTGAACCAGGCCGAGCCCTGTCCGGTGCGGTCGAGGCGCGGCAGCGTGACGAGCAGCAGCTGGTCGGGGTTCGGGTTCTCGCAATAAGACGTGATGGCTTCGCCGCCTTGAGTGCCGGGCTTGCCGTTCGCGATGCGCAGCTCGACGATTTTCCTGCTGGCAAAGAGCGAGAGGCTGCCGGTCGCGTGCGTGAACTCGCTCCAGTCGAAGCCGCGTCCGGGCTCGAGCACTTCGCGCTCGGTGAAGCCGGCGCGCCGCGCGGCCGCGCGCACCGCGTCCGCCGCTTCCGTGGCGAGAAGCGGCTCTTCGCCGTGGATCACGTAAGCCGGCAGCAGCGACTTGCGCAGCTGCGTGTCGAGCTCGGCCGAGCGCAGCTGCACTATTCGACTTTCGGCTTCGGCTTTTCGACCGAGGCGAGCCGGCGCAGCACCTGCTGCACCATGTCGCTCTGCATGTCGCGGAAGAGGAGCTGCTCCTCGCCTTCCTTCGCGAGAATCTGCGAGTCGTCGTAGGTCATGTCGCGGAAAAGCTGCACCAGGGTGGAAGGCACGTACTCGCTGCCCTTGCCGTCGTGCACGCGGTAGCGCACGCTGTAGCGCAGGCGATATTCGCTCACCCGGCCGGTTCCCGAGAGCGAAAGGATGATGCGCTCGCGGTTCTCGCCGGTGAGCTCGAGGACCGCGTCCGCCGCCTTCGGCTCATCGACGATCTTCGCATTGGTGCCGGCCTCGATATTGCGCCGCAGGTCGAGCGCGATGCCGGTCTTTGCGTTGGGAATGTAAAGCGTCTCGAACGGCAGCCCCACGCTGCCGCGCAGGTGAAAGCCGCAGCCTCCGACCGCTGCTGCCAGCGCCAGCGCGAGGAGCGTTTTCAAACGACGAGATTGATGAGGCGACCCGGCACCACGATCACCTTCTTCACGGTCTGGCCGGCGACGAAGCGCTGCACGTTCGGATTGGCGCGCGCGAGCTCCTCGATCGCGGCGCGATCGGCCGCTTTCGGCACCTTGACCGAGCCGCGCAGCTTGCCGTTCACCTGCACGACCAGCTCGACCTCGTCCTGCTCGAGCGCCGCGGCATCCGGATCCGGCCAAGGCGCCTGCATGATGTCCTCGCCGAACTTGAGCTCGCGCCAGAGGTGGTGCGTGACGTGCGGCGAGATCGGCGACAGGAGCCGCAGCAGGATCGAGAGCCCTTCGCGCGAGGTCTGGTCCCATTCGGCCAGCGCCTCGAGCGCGTTGAGGATCTTCATGCAGGCCGAGGCGACGGTATTGAATTTCTGCCGCTCGATGTCGTCGTTCGCCTTCTTCAGCTCCGAGTGGATCTCGAAGCGGATCTTGCGGTCCATGCCCGCCGCGGGCTTCGCCCGCGAGTACTTCAGCGCGAAGTCCCAGACGCGGCGCAGGAAGCGGTAGGAGCCCTCGACGCTCTCGTCGCTCCATTCGAGCGTATTGGTCGGCGGCGAGGCGAACATGGTGTAGAAGCGCGCGGTGTCGGCGCCGTACTTGTCGATCAATGCCTGCGGGTCGACGCCGTTGTTCTTCGATTTCGACATCGTGCCGATGCCGTCGTAGATCACCGGCGCGCCGTCGGCGGCGCGCTTCGCCGACAGGATCTTGCCCTTGGCGTCGCGCTCGACCGTCACGTCGGCCGGGTTGACCCATTCGCGCCGACCGCCCGCATCCGTGTAGTAGGACTCGGCGAGCACCATGCCTTGCGTGAGCAGGTTGGTGAACGGCTCGGCGACCTTCGGCGTGAGGCCCTCGTCGCGCATCACGCGCTGGAAGAAGCGCGAGTAAAGGAGGTGCAGGATCGCGTGCTCGATGCCGCCGATGTACTGGTCGACCGCCAGCCAGTAGTTCGCACGATCATCGACCATGGCGCGGTCCTGGTCGGGACAGGCATAGCGCGCGAAGTACCAGGATGAATCGACGAAGGTATCCATCGTGTCGGTCTCGCGCTTGGCGGCGGCGCCGCACGAGGGGCACTGGGTGTTGATGAACTCGGCCAGCCGGGCGAGCGGACTGCCGGTGCCATCGGGCACCAGGTTCTCGGGCAGCACCACGGGCAGCTCGTCGTCCGGCACCGGCACGTCGCCGCACTTCGGGCAATGCACGATCGGCACCGGCGTGCCCCAGTAGCGCTGGCGCGAGACGCCCCAGTCGCGCAGGCGCCACTGCACCTGCTTCTCGCCAAGGCCTTTGCCTTTCAGATCCGCGGCGATCGCGTCGACCGCCTGCTGGTAGTCGAGCCCGTCGTACTTGCCGGAGTTGATCAGCGGGCCGTACTCGGCATATTCCGGACGCCACGGCAGGTCGACGCGGGTGCCGAGCCGGTGGCGGATCACCGGCTTGACCGGCAGGCCGTACTTGTGCGCGAACTCCATGTCGCGCTCGTCGTGCCCCGGCACGGCCATCAGCGCGCCTTCGCCGTAGCCCATCAGCACGTAGTTCGCCACCCACACCGGCAATTTTTCTCCGCTCAGCGGATGCGTGACGAACATGCCGGTCGGCACGCCTTTCTTCTCGAGCTGCGCGAGCTCGGCTTCCATCACCGCGCCCTTCTTGCATTCCTCGACGAAGGCCTTGACCTGCGGGTCCTTGCGCGCGGCGGCTTCGGCGATCGGATGCTCGGCGGCGACTGCGCAGAACGTCGCGCCCATCAGCGTGTCGGCGCGAGTCGTGAATACCCACAGCGTTTCCTTCCTGCCCTCGAGCTCATAGGGGAAGCCCAGGCGCACGCCTTCGGATTTCCCGATCCAGTTCTTCTGCATCAGCTTCACCTGCTCGGGCCAGCCGGGCAGGCTGTCGAGCGCGGCGAGCAACTCCTCCGCATAGGCGGTGATGCGGAAGAAGTACATCGGGATCTCGCGCTTCTCGACAGCCGCGCCGGTGCGCCAGCCGCGCCCTTCGATCACCTGCTCGTTGGCGAGCACGGTCTGGTCGACCGGATCCCAGTTCACCACGCCGGTTTTCTTGTAGGCGAGGCCCTTCCTGAACATGCGCACGAAGAGCCACTGGTTCCACTTGTAGTACGACGGATCGCAGGTGGCGAGCTCGCGCGACCAGTCGAGCGCAAAGCCGAGGCTTTTCAGCTGCGACTTCATCGTGGCGATGTTGTTGCGCGTCCACTTCGCCGGCGGCACCTTGTTCGCCATCGCGGCGTTCTCTGCCGGCAGGCCGAAGGCGTCCCATCCCATCGGCTGCAGCACGTTCAATCCCCGCATGCGGTAGTAGCGGGTGAGAACGTCGCCGATGGTATAGTTCCTGACGTGTCCCATGTGCAGCTTCCCCGACGGATAGGGGAACATGCACAGGCAATAGAACTTCTGCTTGGCGCGGTCTTCTTCGACCCGGAAAGAGCGCTTCGCTTCCCAGTACGCCTGGGCCTCGCGCTCGACCGCCAGCGGATCGTAAACATCTTGCATGGAAGCGCGGAATTATAGGGCGGGAGGCCCGATGAAATCGCTGCTGCTCATCGTCGCGACGGCGTTACTCATGCCGATTCACCCGGCGCTCGCGCAGGTCGCGGCGACGATCGAAGGCGTGCAGATGCCGGCGTGGGTCGAGCGCAGCGGACGCCGGCTGCCGATCATTCCCGGAATGCAATTGCGTGCCGGCGATCAGCTCGTGACGGGCGCGGGCTCGCGCGCGCTCGTCAAGCTCGCCGACGGCAGCCTGGTGAAGCTCGGCGAGAACGGCCAGCTCGGCTTCCAGGAGCTCAGCCCGGCGGCCGATCTCTTCAAGGCCGCGTTGAACGTCCTCGAAGGCGCGTTCCGCTTCACCACCGACATCGTTCAGAAAAGCCGCAAGCGCGAAGTCAGCATCCGCGCGGCGCAGGTCACCGCCGGCATCCGCGGCACCGACCTCTGGGGGCGCTCGCGCGCCGGCAACGAGATCGTCTGCCTCATCGAAGGCGATATCGAACTCGCCGCGGAAGGCGAGCCGACCGTCATCATGACCCAGCCGCTGCAGTTCTACCGCCGCATCGACGGCAAGGCGCAGCCGGTGGGCAGCGTGGAGCAGGCGCAGCTCGACCAGTGGGCGGCGGAAACGGAGCTGCAGCCGGGCAAGGGCGTCGCGCGCGTCGGCGGCCGCTTCAGCGTGATCCTTGGCCGGGCCGACGAGCAGAACGGCGCGCTTGCGCTCTACGACAGCGTCCAAGCTGCCGGTTATCCGGCGCAGATTCGTCCGGTGAAAGAGGGCGAGAAGGTCACCTACTACGTCGTCATCCGCAATCTGCCGTCGCGCGCGGAAGCCAACGCCGTCGCGGGCGAGCTGCGCGGCAAGTTCGGGGTCGCGGAGCCTGCAGTCTCGCGTTGAGCTGGACACGGAGCGGCTGCGGCTGCGGCAGTGGCGCGTCTCCGATCGCGGGCCCTTCGCGACGATGAATGCCGATCCGCGCGTCATGGAGTTCTTCCCGGCACGGCTCGATCAGGCGGCGAGCGACGCGCTCGCCGGCCGCATCGAGGCGAAGATCGCCGAGCGAGGCTGGGGTCTTTGGGCGGCGGAAATCCGCGCCACCGGCGATTTCATCGGCTTCATCGGCCTGCAGCCGCCGATCGCGCAGCTGCCCTGCTCGCCTTGCGTGGAAATCGGCTGGCGCCTGGCGCAGCCTTACTGGGGCAAGGCATTTGCCACCGAAGGCGCGCGCGCCGCGCTGCGCTTTGGCTACGAGAAGCTCGGACTGGACGAGATCGTTTCCTTTACCGTGCCGGCCAATCGCCGCTCACGGGCGGTGACGGAGCGTCTCGGCATGCTGGAAGACAAGGCGGGCGCCTTCGAGCATCCGGCCATCGTGCCCGGCAGCCCGCTGCGACTGCACTGCCTCTATCGGCTGAGCAAAAAGCGCTGGTCGGAGCTTTTATAATGCGAGCGCTTTGTCGCTTCACCTCGAACTTCTCAACCCGGAGCAGCTAGCCGCCGTCACGTTGCCGGACGAGCACGGCCTCATCCTGGCCGGTGCCGGCAGCGGCAAGACGCGCGTGCTGACGACTCGGATCGCCTGGCTCATCAAAGGCGGGCGCACCGTTCCCGCGCGCGTGCTGGCGGTGACTTTCACCAACAAGGCGGCGCGCGAGATGCTCACGCGGGTCACCGCGATGCTGCCGGCAAACCCGCGCGGCATGTGGATGGGCACCTTCCACGGCCTCGCCAACCGCATGCTACGCGCGCACTTCCGCGACGCCGGCCTGCCGCAGGCGTTCCAGATCATGGATTCGCAGGATCAGCTCGCGCTGGTGAAGCGCCTGGCGAAGGGGCTCAACATCGACGACGAGCGCTTCCCGCACCGCGAGCTCGCCTGGTTCATCAACGGCAACAAGGAGGAAGGCGTGCGCGCGCGCGACGTGACGGTCACGGACGAGAACATGCGCCGCATGGCCGACTTCTACGCCGCCTACGACGAGCAGTGCCAGAAGGAGGGCGTGGTCGATTTCCCGGAGCTGCTGCTCAGGAGCTACGAGCTCCTCAAGCGCAACGAAATCCTGCGCGAGCACTATGCGCAGCGCTTCCAGCACATCCTGGTCGACGAGTTCCAGGACACGAACCGCCTGCAGTACCGCTGGCTCAAGCTCTTCGCCGGCGCGGGCGCGAAATACTTCTGCGTCGGCGACGACGACCAGTCGATCTACACCTTCCGCGGCGCCCACGTCGGCAACATGGCCGACTACGAGCGCGAGTTCAAGGTGGCAAGAGTGGTGCGCCTCGAGCAGAACTACCGCTCGCACGGCAACATCCTCGATGCGGCCAACGCGCTCATCGCCAACAACCGCAACCGCCTGGGCAAGAACCTCTGGACCGCGGCAGGCAAGGGCGAGCCGGTGCGCGTGTTCGAAGGCGAGTCCGACGCCGACGAAGCGCGCTGGATCGTCGAGGAAGTCCAGGCCCTCAACCGCGACAACACGCCGCTTTCGCAGATGGCGGTGCTCTACCGCTCGAACGCCCAATCGCGGGTGGTAGAGCACTCGCTCTTCTCCCGCGGCATTTCCTACCGCGTCTATGGCGGCCTGCGATTCTTCGAGCGCGCCGAGATCAAGCACGCGCTGGCGTACTTGCGCCTCGTCGCGCTGCCCGATGATGACAACGCATTCATCCGCGTCGCCAACTTCCCGCCCCGCGGCATCGGCGCGCGCACCATGGAACAGCTGCAGGACGCTGCCAAGCAGGCCGGCAAATCGCTCTTCGCCGTCGCCACGGGCTCCAAGGCAGCGCCGTTCCGCGCTCTCGTCGAGCAATTGAAAAATGACACGCAGGGCCTGCCGCTGAAGGAGGTGGTGGAGCACGTCGTCGAGAAGAGCGGCCTCAAGGAGCACTACAAGACCGAGCGCGAAGGCGCGGATCGCATCGAGAACCTGGACGAACTGGTCAATGCGGCGGCGGCATTCACGGAAGATGAGCGGGAAGTCGAATCCGGCGAGGTTGCCGATCCGCTCACCGCGTTCCTCACGCATGCCGCGCTGGAAGCAGGCGAGCACCAGGCCGGCGAAGGCGCCGATGCGCTGCAGCTCATGACGGTGCACTCGGCCAAGGGGCTGGAATTCGACGTGGTGTTCATGTCGGGACTCGAGGAAGGCCTGTTCCCGAGCGAGAGGAGCGTCACCGAGCGCGACGGACTCGAAGAGGAGCGGCGTCTCGCCTACGTGGCAATCACGCGGGCGAGGAAGCGCCTCTACCTATCGCACGCGCAGACCCGCATGCTGCACGGCACGACGCGCTACGCCATGCCCTCGCGCTTCCTCGAGGAGATCCCGCAGGCGCTCATGAAGTGGCTCACGCCGCGCTTCCAGAAGCAGAAGGCGTTCACGCCCGACTTCTCGCGCCAGACCCGCACCACGCCGCAGAACAGGGCGCCGCGCGACGTCGGCGGCTTCCGCATCGGGCAGAACGTGGTGCATGCGAAGTTCGGCAGCGGCGTGATCATCGACGCCGAAGGCCAGGGCGGCGATGCGCGCGTGCAGGTCAATTTCGGCTCGCACGGCGTGAAGTGGCTCGCCGTGGCCATGGCGAACCTGAAAGCCGCCTAGGGCTCGAGCAGCTGGGCGCCCGGCTGGTGGCGGTCAGCCCGCAGGTGCCGGAGCGGCTGGTGGAGGTCGCCGAGCGCCACGCGCTGCCGTTCACCGTGGCCACGGATCGCGACAACGGCCTCGCCCGCA
>Ga0134121_10000459_pt1 | contig 47417 bp, 35 predicted proteins | sample KB301_FD_96463 | JGI IMG/M metagenome (GOLD analysis project Ga0134121, IMG submission 96463) | Terrestrial soil microbial communities without Nitrogen fertilizer from Kellogg Biological Station, Michigan, USA - KB3-0-1 | ecosystem: Environmental > Terrestrial > Soil > Unclassified ...
GAAGCGTCCTGGACGATCTCCCATCGGCTCCGGACGCGGTGAAAGACGAGAAGGGTCCGGCCCGAGGTCTCCTTGTGGCCCGCGTCGGTCAGGGTCCATCGGGCGACCACCGTGGCGCCATGGATGGCGCCGGGGATCGCGTCGTCCGAAGGCAGAACCTCCATCCCCCAGACCGGCCGGATCTCCTCGATGTCGAGCCGCAGCGCTCCCATGGCCTGCCGGTCGGGGTAATGGGCGCGATAGCGCTCCAGCACCGCGGCGCGTCCACGCACCTCGCCGCTCGGCGCCAGGTAGAGCGCGTCGTCGGCGTAGACCGAGCAGAAAGCGTCGAGGTCGCCGCGCGTCCAGGCGTCCGACTGGGCGGCGAGGAGCGCCGCGAGGTCGCGGCGCATCGCCTCCTCTTCGCGCTGGTGCGCGATCCGATCCCAGAGCCCGCACCCGTAGGGCGCGACGAATCCGGGCGGCGCCGCGAACGCCTCGTCGGCCAGCACCTCGTCGGCGCCGGCGAACCGGTGGTGGGTCTGTTCGAGCCAGGTGAACAGGCGGTCCCATTCGGAGGCGCCGATGGCGTTGGCGTGCAGCAGCAGGACCTGCGGCACGACGCGGCCGAACAGTTCGTCGGCGGTCGCCTCGTGGTGCCGCACCTCCGCCCGCAGCGCCGCCTGGTAGTCGGCGGCGACTGACCGGGCGCGCCGCGTGTCGCGCAGGCCTTCCGCCTCGAGGAAGGGGGCCTCGAACGACCAGTCCTCGTCGTCGATCGTCACCGGAAGGCCGCGCTGGCCGCTCGATTCCAGGTAACGGCGCACCGCCTCGAGCTTGTCCGCCGTGTCTCCCTCCTGCAGGTACGGGAAACGGAAGAAACGCACGCGGGCGCCGCGAGCGTCGAGAAGCGACTGGAGACCGGCCCGCCCGGCTTCGGCGTCGGCGAGGTACTCGTCCTTCGACGTCCTGGTCAGGCCGGGGTGGCTCCGGGTGTGGTTGCCCAGCTCGTGCCCGGCCTCGAGCCAGCGGCCCAGCAGGGCGCGGTCGGCGTCGCCTGCGACGTGTCCCCAGATGACGAAGGCGACGGCCCGGATCCGGTGCCGCGCCAGCGCGGCGAGAAGCCCGTTCGTGATCCGCTCCCGGTCGGCGGGATCCGGGTGCAGGCGCTCGAGGCCGATCGGCAGGTCGTCGATGGTGATCAGGATCGGGCGCGGCGCGCCCCCGCCCGGGGCCGTCTCCCGCGTCGCGGCGAGGGCGGCGGACGGAAGGGAATCGGCGGCCCGCGCCAGGAGGAGCGCGGCCATCGGCGCCGCGACGCACGCCGCGACGCACGCCGTGACGGATGCGGCGACGCACGCCGTGACGGATGCGGCGACGAAGGCGGCGCGTCGCGCGGCGGCGGGCAGGTCTCTCATCGCAGCGCCCGCTCCAGGACGCGCCCGGTCGCCATGGCCGGCGGCGGAATGCCGAGCGCCGCCGCCAGCGTCGGCGCCAGATCGGCCGGCGTGCAGGCCTCGCGCGAGACGCCGGACCTGAACGCCGGGCCATAGAAGAGGAGAGGGACGCGGGCATCGTGCCCCCAGGGGGTTCCGTGGTTGGCGGGCGCCGCGGCGCGATCCGACGCGAACGGCAGCGGGACGATGAAGAGATCGGGGCTGCGCCCCGGATAGGTGCTCAGACGGTAGGCCTCCGCCGTCACCCGGTCGAGGTCGGTCGCGCCGCCCGGCCCCACGAACCCGAGGATCCCGTCGGTTGCCGCGGCGGCGGCCCCCGCCACGCGCGCGGCCTCGGAGATCGTGGCGTGACGGCGCTCGAGGACGGCCGCGTCGAACCAGACCGCGAGCGGCTCGTCCTGCCGGTGGATCGCGTCGGCCGCGTCGAATCGATCGCGCAGCGCCTGCTCCATCGCGCGGCGCAGGCGGACGGGGTCGATGGCGTGCCCCGGCACGCCCGCCGTCTCGCCCTGCGCCATCGTCGGCGCCACGCCGTGGTCGGAGGAGAGGGCGACGAGGTAGCGGCCCGCGCCCACGCGCTCGTCGAGGAAGCGCAGGAACCCGGCGATCTGCTCGTCGGTTCGCGCCGCCATCGCGCCGATCGCTTCGGAGTACGGTCCGACCTGGTGCCCGAGATAGTCGTGCCCGGACAGGCCGACGAACAGGAAATCGGGCGCGTCGTCGGCGCCCAACCCCTCGCGGCGCACGGTCTCGCGCGCGAACTCGAACAGCAGGTCGTGGATGAACGGCGTCTTCGCCAGCGCTTCGTAGTAGGCGCGATCGGGGGCGCCGCCCGGCGCGCCGAGGCCGACCACGCGCGCCCCGCCGGCGGTGAACTCGCGTCCGAGGTACCGATCGGCGGGCCGGGCCGCGTTGAACTCCTCGACCCAGCCCGGCAGGGCGGCGCCGTAATAGCGGCTGCTGATCATCCGGCCGCTCGCCTCGTCGTACCAGAAGGCACCGTTGGCGCCGCGGCCGGTGGCGAAAATGGCCGAGCGCGCTTTGACGGAGAGGCCGAACACCTTCGACCGGCCCTGGGTCGCCAGACGCATCTCGTCGGCCAGGGTGTCGCCGACCAGGCGCCGCGGCGAGCAGCCGGGCTGGTCCGGCGTGGCGCCCAGGAGGGGAGCGGCGGCGTCCTCGACCGAGAGGACCATCTTTCCCGAAGCGCGGTCGAGCCACTCGTTGCTCACGATGCCGTGGCGGTCGGGCGTGGTGCCGGTCGCGAGGGTGGCGTGACCGGGAGAGGTCTGGGTGATCGCGTACGGGTAGGCGCAGTCGTCGAACCGGGCGCCGTCCCGCGCCAGACGCAGGAACCCTCCGCCGCCGAACCGGGACGCGAACCGATCGAGATAGTCGGAGCGGAACTGATCCAGGACGATCAGCACCACGAGCCGCGGCGCGGGGCCGCGCGACGGTGGCGTGGCGGCCGCCGACAGGGTCGTAACCAGGAGTACGAAAACGACCGCGGCGACGCACGCCAGGCGGACGCGGTGGGAACGAAACTGCACTCGGCGGCGCATGGCGGCAGAGCATACGTCAGGTCGGCGATGGCGCGCATCGTCGTGCTTGACAAGCGGGGCCGGCCGTCGTACATGTCGTGTGTCGCGAATCCCTCATGCCCAACACTCTCGTAATCGATCCCGACAGGTCCCGTCTGCGCCCGAGGTGCGTGCGGTCGCTGGTCCTGGCGCTTTTGCTCGTCTGCGTCACGATCGTCCCGGCCTCGGCCCAGACCATCAGCTTCGGCAAGAGCGTCCTGTCGGGGACCGCGCTCGCGAATCCGACCGCGCTGCAGTTCGGGCCGGACAACCGTCTCTACGTCACGCAGCAGAACGGCACCATCCTGATCTACACCGTGACGCGCAGCGCGCCGAACAGCTTCGTCGTGAGCGCCACCGAGACGATCACGCTGGTGCGCGACATGCCGAACCGCAACGACGACGGGACGCCCAACGCGTCGATCACCGGACGCGAGGTGACCGGGATCCTGGTCGTCGGCACCGCCGCCAATCCGGTGATCTACGTCGCTTCGAGCGATCCGCGCATCGGCGCCGGCGGCAGCGGAACCGACAGCAACCTGGACACCAACTCGGGCATCCTGTCGCGGCTGACCTGGAACGGCAGCGCCTGGATCAAGCTCGACCTGGTGCGCGGGCTGCCGCGGTCGGAGGAGAACCACGCCAGCAACGGGCTGGCGCTCGATCCGGCGACCAACACGCTGTTCATCGCCCAGGGCGGCAACACCAACATGGGCGCGCCGTCGAACAACTTCGCGCGTCTCCCCGAGTACGCGCTGTCGGCGGCGATCCTGTCGGTCGATCTGGACGCGATCGGCACCACCACCTACGACCTGCCGACGCTCGACGACCCGCTGGCGTCGCGCAACAGCGGCACGCCGGGGGTTGACCTGAACGACCCGTTCGGCGGCGACAACGGCGCCAACATGGCGAAGCTGGTTCCTGGCGGTCCGGTGCAGGTCTACGCTCCCGGGTTCCGCAATCCGTACGACGTCGTGATCAACCACCTGGGCCGCATGTACACCGTCGACAACGGTCCGAACGCGGGCTGGGGCGACGAGCCGATCGGCGAGGGGACGAGCACCTGCACCAACGCCATCCACGAGCCGGGCTCGAGTCTCGACGACCAGCTCCAGTACGTCACGGGCGCCGGGTTCTACGGCGGCCACCCGAACCCGACGCGCGCCAACACCGCGAACAAGTTCAACGGCCAGTCGCCCGTTGTGAGCGGCGACCCGCGAGAGTGCGATTACCTGCTCCCGGGCGCCGGCGACGGGGCGCTCGCCACCTTCGGCTTCTCGACCAACGGGATCGCCGAGTACACGGCTTCGAATTTCGGTGGGGCCATGTCGGGTGATCTCCTGACCGCCTCGTTCGACAACACGGTGTACCGCATCCAGCTCAACGGCGCCGGCACGGTGGCGACCCTGGTGCAGCCGTTGTTCTCGAACGTCGGCAGCACGCCGCTCGACGTCTGGGCGCAGGGTGACGCGGGCCCGTTCGGCGGCACCATCTGGGTGGCCGACTACGCCGACAGCGACATCGTCGTGTTCGAGCCGGCCGACTTCGTCCAGTGCACCGGGGCGCACGACTACGCCATCGACGAGGACGGCGATCACTATTCCAACGGCGACGAGATCGACAACGGCACCGACCCCTGCTCGGCGGCCGACGTGCCGCCCGACTGGGACGGCGACTTCATCTCCAACCTGAACGACCCGGACGACGACAACGACGGGATGCCCGACACCAGCGACCCGTTCGCCATCGATCCGGCGAACGGCATGACCACCAGCCTGCCGGTGATCCTGACCTGGGACAACGACGCCCCGCGTCCGGGAGGGCTCCTGAACCTCGGCTTCACCGGTCTGATGACCAACGGCACGTCCAACTACGAGTCGCTGTTCGACGCTGCCCTCATGACCGCCGGCGGCGCGGCCGGTGTCTGCACCATCGATCAGGTGCCCGCCGGCGACGCCTTCTCGTCGACCAATACGCAGCAGTACGGCTTCCAGTTCGGCGTCCACGTGACCCAGGCGACAGGCACCTTCACGGCCCACACCCGGATCCTGGCGCCGTTCGCGGGTCTGGTCCCGGTCGATTTCCAGTCGATGGGTCTGTTCGTCGGCACGGGTGATCAGGACAACTACGTGAAGCTGATGGTCTCGGCCAACGGCGGCAACGGCGGGATCCAGTTCGCCCGCGAGTTCGGCGGCACGTTCGTCAGCCGCCCTCAGGCGCCGGTGTCGATGCCCGGCCCCGACGCGGTCGATCTCTTCCTGACCATCGACCCCGCCGCCTCCACCGTCCAGCCGGCCTTCCTCGTGACCAGCGGACAGGTGCCGGGACCGGTGCAGAATCTCGGCGCGCCCGAGCCGATCCCGCCGGGCTGGGTCTCCGGCTCCGCGGCGCTGGCGGTGGGCATCATCTCGACCTCGACCGGCCCGGGCGATCCCTTCCCGGCCACCTGGGACTTCGTCAAGGTGCGCGCGGGAACGGCGGTCGAGTGCGTCAACGACGCCGGTTGCGACGACGCCAACCCCTGCACCGACGACGTCTGCTTCGCCAGCGCCTGCCTGCATCTCAACAACACCAATTCGTGCAGCGACGGCCTCGCCTGCACCACCGGCGACGTCTGCGCCGGCGGGGTCTGTCATGGTACGGCGGCCTGCGCCCCCGGCCTGACGTGCAGCCCGGCGTCAGGGCAGTGCGAGTTCGTCGACGCCGATCTCGACAACGACGGTCTGGTGGGAGCCGACGATCCCTGTCCCGTCGATCCGCGCAACCGCTGCTTCGGCCCGGTGGCGACCGACAGCACCACCGGCCAGACCATCCGCCTCAACGCCGGGGTGACCAACGCCGAGTGCGGCGGGGCGAGGGTCGATTGCGCGGGCCAGGCCTGGCACGCCGATTTCGGCTACAACCAGTCCGCGAGCGCCTTCGCCTGCGACCTCAACGGCGGCGGGAACGCGTGCGTCATCTCGGGGATTTCGTCGCTCTTCGGCTGCGTCGACGAGGCGACCGAGGATCTGTTCCAGTGCGAGCACTGGGACCTTCCGGCCGGACAGGAGCTCGGATACTCGTTCACCGTTCCCAACGGCCAGTACCTGGTGAACCTGTTCTTCGCCAACGTCTATAGCGGCACCACGTCGGCCGGGTCGCGGCTGTTCGACATCAGCGTCGAGAACCAGGTGGTCTACAGCGACTTCGACCAGGTGGCGGCGGCCGGCGGCAGCGCCGTCGCCGTGGTGCGCTCGGCCGTGGCCAGCGTCACCGACGGGCACCTGGACATCGAGTTCGAGCACGAGCTGGAGAACCCCGCCGTCAAGGCGATCGAGGTCCTGCGGGCCGACCGGGACGGCGACGGCTACTTCGCGCCGCAGGACTGCAATGACTTCGACCCCGCGGTGCACCCCGGGGCGAGCGACGCCAACTGCGACGGGATCGACAACAACTGCAACGGCGCGACCGACGAGGGATACGCTCCGGTCGCCACGACCTGCGGCGTGGGGGCCTGCGCGCGGACCGGGGCGACGTCGTGCGTGGCGGGCGCGGTGCAGGACTCCTGCGCTCCCGGCGCTCCCTCGGCGGAGATCTGCGACGGGATCGACAACGACTGCGACGGGTCGACCGACGAGGACTACGTCCCGGTCGCCACGGCCTGCGGCGTGGGGGCCTGCGCGCGGACCGGAGCCACGTCGTGCGCCGGCGGCGCGGTGCACGACTCCTGCGCTCCCGGCGCGCCGCAGACGGAGGTGTGCAACGGCATCGACGACAACTGTGACGGCGCCATCGACAACGCCGCGCCTCTCGCCCTGACCGCCACGCTGCGGGTCACGAAGGGAGCCAATGGCGCCGTCCACCTGGCGTGGAGCGCCGTCACCGGCGCCTCGGGGTACGACCTCCTGCGTGGCGACGCCGCGACGCTGGTCGCAAGCCAGGGGAACTTCGGCCAGGCCGTCAACGCCTGCCTCGCGAACGACACCACGTCGCTCTCGAAGGATGACGCCGACATGCCGCCGCTCGACGGTGCTTTCTTCTACGTCCTGCGCGCCGTCAACTGCGGCGGCGGCACCTGGGACGACGGGGACGCGGCCCAGGCGGCGCCGCGCGGTCCCTCGATCGCCACGTCGCCGAGCGCCTGCCCCTAGCCGGCGGCTTCCGAGCCGGGAGTCCGCCGCCGCTCAGCCGCGCGGCGACTCGTCCCAGCAGGGACGATACAGCCTGTCGATGTACTCCTTGACCATGCGGCGGGCGGAGAAGCGCGCCGCCGTGGTCCTGATGGCGCGCCGCATGAGCCGGAGCCAGCGCTGCGGCAGGCCGTCCGCGTCGCGGTCGTAGAAAGCCGGCGCCACCTCCGACTCCAGCAGGCGGTAGAGCTCCTGCGCGTCGGCCTCGTCGCGCTCCTCCCCGTCCCCCGCGGCGTCCCGGGGCGCGATCGCCCAGCCGTTGGTCCCGTCGTGCCCCTCCACCCACCAGCCGTCCAGGATGCTGAGGTTCGGCACGCCGTTGAGCGCCGCCTTCTGCCCGCTGGTGCCGCTCGCCTCGAGCGGCGGCCGCGGCGTGTTGAGCCAGACGTCGACGCCCTGGACGAGGTGCTGGGCGGAGTGGATGCCGTAGTCCTCGACGAACGCCACGCGGCCGCCGTAGGCCGGGTCGGTCGCGGCGCGGTGGACGGTCTCCAGCATCCGCCGGCCCGGCTGGTCGGCCGGATGAGCCTTGCCGGCGAAGACGATCTGGATCGGCCGGCGCGGGTCGTTCAGGAGCGCCGCGAGCCGCGCCGGATGCCGGAACAGGAGCGTGGCCCGCTTGTAGGTCGCGAAACGACGCGCGAATCCGAGGGTCAGGGCGTCGGCGTCGAACAGCGCGCCCGAGGAGACCACCCGGGGCGCCGCCGACCGGCCGTCGGTGAAGCGCCGGCGGGCGCGTTCCCGCAGGAAGCGATGCAGCCGGAGCTTGAGCCGGCCGTGCGTGTCCCAGAGCTCGCGATCGGGGATCCGGTCGACCCGCTCCCAGAGCGCGTCCTCGTCGTGGTGCTCCAGCCAGTCGGCGGCGACGTGGGCGCGGAACAAGGCGTCGATCTCCGGCGCCACCCAGGACGCCACGTGCACGCCATTGGTGACCGCGGTGATCGGCGCCCGCTCGACGGGCGTGCCGGGCCAGAGCGGCGCCCACATCCGCCGCGACACCTCGGCGTGACGCACCGACACGGCGCTGTGCCGTCCGCTCAGCCGGAAGGCGAGGGCGCTCATGTTGAACGCGCTGCCGGAGGTCTGCTCGTGCGCCCCGAGCGCCAGGAAGCGGTCGCGATCGAGGCCGAGCGTCGGCCAGTAGGTGGCCAGGTATTTCTCCATCAGGAAGAACGGGAAGGCGTCGTGGCCGGCGGGGACCGGCGTGTGGGTGGTGAACACGCTTTGGCGCCGCACCTGCTCGACCGCCTGGTCGAAGGTCGCCCCCGCCTCGACCTGCTCGCGCACGCGCTCGACCATCATCAGGGCCGCGTGGCCCTCGTTGGCGTGCCAGATCCCCGGACGCAGGCCGAGCGCGCGCAGGATCCGCACGCCGCCGATGCCGAGCAGGATCTCCTGCAGGAGCCGGGTCTCCTGGTCGCCGCCGTACAGACGCGCCGTCAGCTCGCGCTCCCACGGCGGGTTCGACTCGAGATCGGTATCCATCAGGTAGAGCAGGACGCGGCCGACGCGCACCGCCGAGACCTGGACGTGCAGGAGGCGATCGGGGAGCGGCAGCGAGAGGCGCAGCGGCCGGCCTTCCGCGTCGCGCACGGTCTCGGCCGGAGCGACCTCGCGCTCCAGACGCTCGTACGATTCCTCCTGACGTCCGTCCGGGCCGATGCGCTGCTTGAAGTAGCCCTGCGGGTACATGAAACCGACACCGATCAGCGGCAGTCCGAGGTCGCTCGCCTCCTTGGCGATGTCGCCCGCCAGGATCCCGAGCCCGCCCGAGTAGACCGGAAGCGCCTGGTGCACGCCGAACTCGGCGGAGAAGTAGGCGATCGGCAGGTCGGCGTTCGGCGGTGCGTGCGCCGGGAACCAGGCGCCGCGGCCCGCGAGGGCCTGGTCGAACGCCGCGAGGACGCGGGCGCACGACTCGCGAAAGGCGCCGTCGGCCGCGAGCGCCCGGACGATCGGGGGATCGAGGGTCGCGAGCAGGCGCAGCGGATTGTCCGCGTGCGGCTGCGCGCCGGCGCGGGCGATGGTGTCGAACAGCGCGCGCGCCTCCGGATGCCAGCTCCACCAGAGGTTCCGGGCCAGCTCCGGGAGGCGAGCCAGCGGCTCGGGGAGGGCGCTCACCACCCGTCCGTCAGCGGTTCAGGAGAATGGCGTCGATTTCGGCCTCGGCCTCGGTCCAGTCCCTGACCGGATCGCCCCGGAAGCCGCGGCGTTGCGCCCTGTAGTACGCCGCCTCGGCGACCATGCGGCGCCGCTGCTCGGGGGAGATGGCGGTCTTCGCGACGGTCGATGTGACGGCCGCGGCCGCCGCGGCGACGACGGGCGCCTTGGACACGGGCGCCGCGTGGACGGGCGTCGTGGGGGCGGCGGGCCTGGCCGCGGGCGGATCCGGTCGCGGGGCCGGCGTGCGTTTCCTGGTCCTCGAGCTCTTCTCGGGCATGGCTCTCCTCCTGAGCGGGGGCCCGATTATACAGAGAGTCGGCGCCGCCGTGACGCCGCGAATCCCGGTCCACAGGGGCGATTGTCACGCGACCGTGACGGGACCGTCACGGAAGGCTCCCCCCCGGCCCTATAATTCGAATCCCGGAGAGGCTCATCCATGGCGCAGACCGTCCTCGTCGTCGACGACGAGAAGGATATCGTCGAGCTGATCCGGTACAACCTCTCGCAGGCGGGGTACCGGGTGGTGACCGCCGGCGACGGCCAGCAGGCGCTCGACCTGGCGCGCCGCGACCGGCCCGACCTCGTGGTGCTCGACCTGATGCTGCCGGTGATGTCGGGGGTCGAAGTGGCCCGCATCCTGCGCCAGGACGAGAAGACACGCGCCATCCCGATCGTCATGCTCACTGCGCGCGGGTCGGAGACCGACCGGATCGTCGGGTTCGAGGTCGGGGCCGACGACTACGTGGTCAAGCCGTTCTCGCCGCGCGAGCTGGTCCTGCGGGTGCACGCGATCCTGCGCCGCGACGGGCGCGAGGACGCCGTGGAGCGGATCGTCTTCGAGCCGTTGGTCATCGACTTGGCGGCCCACACCGTGACCGTGCGTGGTCACGAGGTCGGGCTCACCTCCACCGAGTTCAAGCTGCTGCATCGGCTGGCGCGCCGCCCCGGCCGCGCCTTCGGACGCGACCAGCTCCTGAGCGACGTGTGGGGGTACAGCGGCGATTTGGAGACGCGCACCGTCGACACCCACATGAAGCGGCTTCGGGCGAAACTCGGCGTCGTGGGCTCGTGGATTGAGACGGTCCGCGGCCTGGGATATCGTTTCCGCCCGGAGGGGTTCGAAGCCTCCGAGTGAGGGACCGCCCTGCGCCTGCGCCCGCGACTCACCCTGTCCTTCGCCGTCGTCGCGCTCGTCGCGGCGCTGGTGGGAGGAGTAGTCCTCAACGGCGCGCTCCGGCGCGAGGTGATCGCGCGCACCGCCGCCCAGCTCCTGGTCGAGACCCGCATGGCCACCGATCTGCTGTCCACCGAGCCTGATCTGGGCGGGTCCGCGCAGCGCCTGGCCACCCGGCTGGGGCGCGACCTCCAGGTGCGCGTCACCGTCATCGCCGCCGACGGCACCGTGCTGGGTGACAGCGAGCGCACCGAGGAGGAGCGGCTGGCCATGGAGAATCACGCCACGCGGCCCGAGGTCGCGGCGGCGCTCGCGGGCGAAACCGGGCAGTCGGTGCGCTCCAGCGCCACGCTCGGGATCGAGATGCTCTACGTCGCGGTCCCGATCGATCCGCAGGCCCCGGCGCGCGGCGTGGTCCGTCTGGCGACGCCGCTGACCGCGGTGGCGCGCGCCCGCGAGCGCGAGCGCCCGCTGATCGCCGGCACGGCGCTCCTGTCGATCCTGGTGGCGGCGGCCGCCGGGTGGCTCCTGGCGCGGCAGCCGACGCGGCGGCTCCAGGAGATGAGCCGCACCGCCTCCGCCATCGCCGCGGGCGGGATGGGGGCGCGCTCGTACCCGGGCGGCGACGACGAGGTCGCCGACCTCGCCCGCTCCCTGAACCGGATGGCGGGGCAGATGGAAGAGCGCCTGGCACTGCTCGAGCGCGAGCGCACCGAGCTGCGGACCATCCTGGACGGCATGGTGGAAGGGGTGCTCCTGCTCGACGCCGACGGCCGCATCGCCGCCGCGAACGCCGCCTTCGCGCGCATGTTCGGCGCCGGCGGGACGCTCACCGGTCGCCAGCCGCTCGAGGCGGCGCGCGTCCCGGCGCTGCAGGAGGCGGTCGATCGGGCGCTGGGCGCCACCACGCCCCTGACCCACGAGATCGCCCTCGCCGGGCCGCCGGAGCGGGTCATCAGCGCGAGCCTGGCGGCGGTGCGCGAGGGGGAGCGTTCGATCGGGGCGGTCGTGGTGCTGCACGACATCACAGAGATCAAACGGCTGGAGCGCGTCCGCAGCGAGTTCGTCGCCAACGTGTCGCACGAGCTGCGCACGCCGCTGACGGCCATCAAGGGCTACGCGGAGACGCTCCTGGCGGGCGGACTGGACGAGAGACCGCGCGCGGTGGAGTTCGTCGAAGTGATCGCGCGGCATGCCGATCGCCTGCGCGACCTGATCGAGGATCTCCTCGACCTGGCGTCGGTCGAGCAGGGAGAGGCGCGTCTGCGGATCGGACGGGTGACGCTCGCCGAGGTGGTGGCCCAGGCCGAGGCGACCCTGCGCCCCGGCGCCCTGCGGCGATCCCAGACGCTGCGGGCCGAGATCCCGGCCGGGCTCCCGGCCGTCCGGGCCGACCGCGACCGGCTGGCCCAGGTGCTCATCAACCTGGTCGACAACGCCATCAAGTTCACGCCCGACGGCGGCCGCATCGTGATCAGCGCCGCCGCCCGGGACGGCCGCGTCGTGCTGTCGGTGAGCGACACCGGCATCGGCATCCCGCCGGGTGAGCTGGGGCGGATCTTCGAGCGCTTCTACCGCGTCGATCGATCGCGGGACCGGAAGGAGGGGGGGACCGGTCTCGGCCTCGCGATCGCCAAGCACCTGACCCAGGCGATGGGGGGGACGATCGAGGCGCACAGCGCACCGGGCGCCGGAACCACGTTCCAGATCACCCTGCCTGCCGAGGCCTGATCAGGAAATCCCGGCGCGCGAGCCGCGCAGCCGCGGGTGACGGACGTCACGCCCCTCGCACATGAAGATCACCATCTGCGCGATGTTGGTGGCGTGATCGCCGATGCGCTCCAGGTACTTGGCGATGAAGGTGATCCGCAGCGCCCGGCTGACGTTCTTCGGCTCCTCGATCATGTAGGTCAAAAGCTCGCGGAACAGCTGCACGTTGAGCTGGTCGACGGCGTCGTCCGAGGCCAGAACCTTGCGCGCCTTGTCCGGGTCCCTGCCGACGAAGGCGTCGAGCGCCTCGCCCACCATCGTCGACACCGCCTTGCTCATGCGCGGGATGTCGATGTACGGCTTGAGGGGCGGCTCCTGCGCCAGCTCGATGGAGCGCTCCGCGGTGTTCACCGCCAGGTCGCCGATGCGCTCCAGGTCGGTGACGATCTTGAGGGCCGTGGTGATGAAGCGCAGGTCGGAGGCGGCCGGCTGGCGCAGCGCCAGGAGGTTGAGACACAGGTGGTCCACCTCGAGCTCCGCCGCGTCGACCAGCGTGTCCGACTCGATCACCTTGCGCGCCAAGTCGGGGTCGCGGTCGGTGAGCGAGCTCATCGCCGAGGCGATCATCTCCTCGACGCGGCCGCCGATGAGGAGGATCTTCTCCTTCAGGTCGCGCAGCTCCTGCTCGTAGTGCCGGCTGGTGTGCTCCGTCATCCGAACCGTCCCGTGATGTAGTCCTCGGTGCGCCGATCGCGCGGCGTGGTGAACAGCGCGGCGGTCTCGCCGAACTCGACCAGCTCGCCGAGCAGCATGAACCCGGTCTGGTCCGAGACCCGCGCCGCCTGCTGCATGTTGTGCGTCACGACGACGATGGTGTAGCGCGTCTTCAGCTCCTCCATCAGCTCCTCGATCCGCGCGGTCGCGATCGGGTCGAGGGCGGAGCACGGCTCGTCCATGAGCAGCACGTCCGGCTCGACGGCGATCGCCCGGGCGATGCACAGCCGCTGCTGCTGGCCGCCCGAGAGACGCAGCGCGCTCTCGTGCAGCCGGTCCGACACCTCGTCCCAGAGAGCCGCGGCCTTCAGGCTGCGCTCGACGATCGCCTCGAGATCCGAGCCACGCCCCATGCGCAGGATCCGCGGACCGTAGGCGACGTTGTCGAAGATCGACTTAGGGAACGGGTTCGACTTCTGGAACACCATGCCGACGCTCTTGCGCAGGTCGGTGACGTGGATCGAGCCGTCGTAGATGTCGCGTCCGGCGATGCGGATCGATCCGTCGATGCGCACGCCGTCGATCAGATCGTTCATCCGGTTCAGACAGCGCAGAAGCGTGCTCTTGCCGCAGCCCGACGGGCCGATGAACGCGGTCACCTGGTGCCGGGCGATCGTCATGCTGACGTCCTTCAGCGCCAGGACCTGGCCGTAACGCAGGGAGAGGCGGTCGATCTCCACCATCGGCGAAGCGCCGGCGGCGGGTGGCGGGGCGGTCTTGGCGCGCGCCGGAGCGGCGATGCGGATACCGGTCATGACCGCTTCCTTCATCATGCGCGATGCATCCTCTCCAGCCGCCGGGTCACCCCGCGCGCCAGGAGGGAGAAGATCAGGATGGCGCCGATGAGGACGGTCGCTCCCGCCCACGCCTGCCGGTGCCAGTCCTCGTACGGCGAAATCGCGTAAGTGTACACCTGGACCGTGAGCGACGCGATCGGCTGGTCCAGACGCGTCGACCAGTAGCGGTTGTTGAAGGCCGTGAACAGAAGAGGCGCGGTCTCGCCGGCCACGCGCGCCAGCGCGACCAGGATGCCGGTCATGATCCCCGGCAGCGCGGCCGGCAGGATCACCGTCAGGACGGCACGCGCGCGGGTTGCTCCGAGCGCCAGCGCGCCGTCCCGCAGGGCGGGCGGCACCAGACGCAGCAGCTCCTCGGTGGTGCGGACGATGATCGGGATCATCATGACGCCGAGCGCGGCGCCTCCCGCCAGGGCGCTGAACCGCCCCATCGGCAGGACGAGGACGCCGTAGGCGAAGATGCCGATGACGATCGACGGGACGCCGTTCAAGACGTCGGCCGAGAATCGGACCACCGAGGCGACGGCGGTGGCGCGGTACTCCGACAGGTAGACGCCGGCGATGACGCCGATCGGCACCGCCAGGAGGCCGGCCAGGCCGATCAGGACCAGCGTGCCGAGGATGGCGTTCGCCATCCCGCCGCCCGCCTCGCCGACCGGCTTCGGCATCTGGGTGAAGAAGTCGAAGTTGACCGCCGTCAGGCCCTGCTTGGCGACGAAGAAGAGCAGGAATCCGAGCGGCGCCAGGGCGAGCCCCACCGACAGGGCGCAGAAGCCGACCACCAGCCGCGAGACGAGGCGTCGCCTCCATTGAGCGCCGGGAGCCGGCCCGATTCCGCTCATGACCTCAGGCCGCCCGCGCCACGACGGCGCGCCGCCGCGGGGCGCGGCTCTCGGTGGTGGCGCTCCAGATGAGGATGCGCGACATCAGGTTGACGACGACTGTGACGATGAACAGCACCAGGCCGATCTCGACCAGCGCGTGCAGGTAGAGATCGTCGGCCGCTTCGGTGAACTCGTTGGCGATCACCGCAGCCATGGTGTACTGCGGCGCGAACAGCGACAGCGACACCTTGGGCGTGTTGCCGATCACCATGGTCACCGCCATCGTCTCGCCCAGCGCCCGGCCGAGACCCAGCATCACCGCGCCGAGGATGCCGCTGCGCCCGTAGAACAGGGCCAGGCGGATCGCCTCCCACCGGGTCGCCCCGAGGGCGAAGGCCCCTTCGCGCTGGGCGCGCGGCACGGCGCGCAGGATCTCGCGCGCCACGCTGGCGGTGAACGGTGTGATCATCACCGCCAGGATGAGGGCGGCGGAGAGCATGCCGATGCCCAGCGGCGGGCCGGAGAACAGCGGCGTGGCGCGCAGCCGGTCGGGCAGCGAGGTCTGGATCTGCCGCACCAGCGGCACCAGGACGAAGATCCCCCAGAGCCCGTAGACGATCGAGGGGATGGCGGCCAGAAGCTCGGTCAGGAAGATGAGCGGCTGCCGCAGCGCGTGCGGCGACAGGTCGGACAGGAAGACGGCGATGCCGAGCGCCACCGGCGTCGAGATGAGAAGGGCCAGGAACGACGAGTAGAGCGTGCCCCAGATGAACGGCAGGGCGCCGAACTCGCCGGCGACCGGGTCCCAGGTGGTGCCGGACCAGAAGCGCAGTCCGAACTCCTTGATCGAGAGGAGGGATCCGTGGATCAGCACGACGGCAATGCCGGCGACGACCAGCGGCACGAAGAGCGCCACCAGCCCCGTCGTGATCCGGAACAGCCGTCCGTCGCCGCGCGTGCCGGCGCTGTGCGTCGCCACGAACCCCTCCTCCCCGATCCCTAGCGGACCTTCACCTTGGCCAGCGCCGCCTGCTCCAGCTCCACCACGCCCGCCGGGAGCGGCGCGTAGCCGAGATCGCCGGCGAACTTCTGGCCGTCGGTCAGCGCCCACTTCATGAAATCGACCATCATCCGCGAGCGGTTCTTGTCGCGCGGACTCTCGTACAGGAGGATCCAGGTGAACGACGAGATCGGATAGACCCCCTTGCCCGGCGCGTTGGTGATCGAGACGCGGAAGTCGGGCGGCATCTGCTTCGCCGCCGCCGTGGCCGCCGCCGAGACCGTGTCGATGTCGGCCTGGACGAACTCGCCGTCCATGCTGCGCACCGCGCCGTAGGCGATCTTGTTCTGCAGGGCGTAGATCAGCTCGACGTAGCCGAGCGAGCCCGGCGTCTGCCGCACCGCGCCCGCCACGCCCTCGTTCCCCTTGCCGCCGATGCCGGCCGGCCAGTTGACCGAGGTCGCCACGCCGACCTTGCTCTTCCACTCGGCGGAGACCTTCGCCAGGTAGTCGCAGAAGATGTACGAGGTCCCCGAGCCGTCGGCGCGGTGGACGACGGTGATGTCGCCCGACGGCAGGGTGACGCCCGGGTTGTCCTTGGCGATGGCGGCGTCGTTCCACTTGGTGATCTTGCCGAGGAAGATGTCGGCCAGGACGGCGCCGCTGAAATTCAGCGCCTGCGTGACGTCGGGCAGGTTGTAGACCGGCACCACCGCGCCGAGGACGGTGGGGAAGTGCAGCACCCGGCCGGGCGCCGCCTGGAGCTGCTCCTGGGTCATCGGTCCGTCGGTGGCGCCGAAGAAGACGGTCTGCGCCGTCATCTGCCGGATGCCGCCGCCGGAGCCGATCGACTGGTAGTTGATCTCGACGTCGGGGTGGAGCTTGTTGTACTCCGAGAACCACTTCGAATAGATCGGATAGGGGAAGGTGGCGCCCGCGCCGTTGATCTGGACGGTCTCGGCGCGGACCAGCGCCGGCGCGCCCAGCAGCAGCAACCCGGCAGCGAGCATCCCGCGACGAATCGTTGTTGGCTTCACGCTATCACCTCGCATGTTCGTCTCTGCCTAGAAGGTGAAGAGGGTGTGGAACGCGTAGCGCCTCTCGTTGTCCCGATTGAGCCCGGGGTCGTACTCGACGCCCTCCCAGTCCAGGAGCAGGGCCGCCTGGGCGTTGGGCGCCGCGGTCTTGAACCAGTAGGAGATGCCGGCGATCTTGCGTTCCTTCACGGCGTCGTCCACGTACGCCTTGGCGCTGTTCTGGGTCGGCTCGAGGTGGTCGTAGCGCAGAAGCCCTTCCCAGCCCTTACCGAAGATCGGCGTCGCCCAGGCCGAATACCCCTTCGAGCGCACATCGGCGGCCGCCGCGGTGGTCTGGTCCTTGGCGTCCAGATACTCGAATCCGGCGTGCACGTGCTTCTGCTCGTAGGTGAGGGCGCCGATCGTTCGCGTCCTGGCGTCGCTCTGGGCGTAGTGGTCGGCATCGTAGAAGCCGGTGATCCGCAGACCCTGGAGCGCTGCCACCATCGGCGCCGGACGGAACGAGACACGCGCCTGGAAGGCCTGCTGGTCGTTGGCCTCGCCCTTCTTATAGGTGTCGCCGTTGTAATAGCCCGCTTGCAGGTCGCCGTAGTTGCCGCCGAAGTTGTAGTGCAGCGAGGCGCCAAAATCGGACGAGCTGATGAAGCCGTCGCGCTCGACGAAGATCTGCCCCTGGAAGCGATAGCGGTAGATCCCTTCCATGAAGTCGACGTAGGGGGTCTGATTCACGCCGAACCGGACCCACGATCCCTTCGACCAGGCGTTGTCCAGGTTGAACTGCCCGTAGGCGTACTTCAGGCGGAAGACGAGGCTCCCATCCAGGCTCGAGCTCACGGCGTCGGTCGGGCCGTTCGTGGTCGCGGCGGAGACGATGTCGGGGGTCACCCGGAAGCCGACGAGGTGGTTGATGTTCCCGGTCAGGTTGATATAGGCCCGGGCGACGTTGAAGCTCTGCGGATGAATCGTGTTGCCGTCGACGTCGGTGGTCGTCGGCTCCTCGGTGTAGGTGTAGTCCGCGAAGATTACCGTCCCGACTTTGAAGGACGGCGTATCGTCCGGAGGCGTGTAGCCCGCCGCGGGCGTCACCTGGGCCAGCACCTGCCCGGTGCAGAGGGGCAACACCATGAGCGCCAGCAGCGCCAGGGTTCGGGTGCACAGCGTCGCACGAGTCATCGGTTCCTCTCCTCCCTGTATGGATGTGAGCGTCGTCGGACTGAGGCATGCTGATGGGCGTGTGTGACGGACATGTGACGGTCGTGTGAAGGGCCGGTTAGGAAACGGCCCGAATCGCGGCCGGCGTCACCGAACCGGAACCGGGATGTCACGCGCCGCGGATGCGGCGCAGGACCTTGGGAGGCAGGTGGAAGACGAGACGGCCGTCACCCGGACGGACCGGTCCGTCGAAGTCGATGCGGCAGAGGCCGCCCTTGCGGAATTCGACCGGGAGCTCGGCCCGGTGATCGAGAAGGAGCGCCGCCGCCAGGCCCGAGAGGTCGGGCTCGTGGCCGACCAGGAGGACCGACGCATCGGCGGGCAGATCGGCCAGCGCCGCGATGATGCCGCCGTGCCCGCCGCCCGGGGCCAGCGGCTTGAGGACCCGGGGCTCCGGCTTCGCCTCGTACGCCGCCGCCGCGATCCGCGCCGTGTCGAGCGCCCGCTCGAACGGGCTGGTCAGGACGAGATCGACGCGCGGGACGACCGCGGCGAGGCCGCGGGCGGCGCGCTCCATGCGGCGGCGACCGTCGCCGGTCAGCGGCCGGACGCGATCCTGCGGCCAGCGCTCCGGGTCGCGGGTCGCGGCGATGGCGTGACGCAGCAGGAGGAGGCGCACGGGATCCGGCGCGGCCTTAAGAGTCGGTGGCGCCGGCCGGGCGGCCGGGGCGGGTGACGACCGGAACTTCGGCGAGGCCGGCGGGCTCACGACCGGCCGTCTTCCCGCCGCGCGCGGCGTCGTCGGGATCCTCGAACAGGAGCGGCCGCAGGCTCTGGAGGTTCTCGGTGAGGGTGCGCATGCGGCGCTCCTCGAGCAGCGCCTGGACGTTCCGGCGGATGCGCGTCTGGATCTGATCCTGCGGCAGCGTCGCGTCGATCCTGATGAACCCGTACTGCCGCGCCATCCGGTTGTACTCGCGGATGAGCCGCCACTGGTACTTGCGGCAGGAATCGTACAGATCGGTGCCGAGGTGCATGTCCATCCCGGCCTCCCAGAAATCGACCCGCCGATCCTCGAGCAGGCGCGGGATCAGGCTGTCGACGTCGATCTGGAGGTAGAGCGTCATGTCGGGGACCAGCGCGAAGCCGAAGACGTTGCGGATCCACTTCGGATCGGCGCCGCGCACCACGGAGCGGGCGAAGGCGGTGAAGACGTACCGATCGGCCAGGACGACGAAGCCCGAGCGCAGCGCCGGGATGACGATTTTCTCCAGACGGTCCGCGAAGTCGGTGGCGTACATCAGGCTGAACGTCAGGCGGTTGAGGCTGTGGCCGGCCTTGGCCGCCATGATCGTCTCCGACATCAGCTCGGAGCGGGTCCAGCCGGTGTCGATGACGCCGTATCCCTGCACCTCGAGCCACTGCTTGAGCTGCGCCACCTGGGTCGAGCGGCCGACCCCGTCGGTCCCCTCGAGCGTGATGAGCGCGCCCTTGAGATCCTCGACCTGGGTATAGGGCAGGCCGTGGCCGAAGAAGCGCGGGTGCGCGGTCACGATGCCTCCGCGGCCGGGTGGTCGAACAGGCGCGACACCTGGTCGCGCACCTGGCGCTGCTGCGCGTCGATGCTGCGGGTGCCGTCGATGACGCGGAAGCCGTATTCGCCGGACAACCGGTCGTATTCCTCGAGGACCCGTCCCTGGAAGAGGCGGAAGCTTTCCACCGGATCCGCGGAGAGTCCGAGGTCCATGCCGGCCTCGTAGAACTTGATCTTGGCGCGCGCGCCCATGATGCGTGCGACGGCCACGTCGATCGGCACCCGGAAGTAGAACGCGGCGTCCGGCTTGCCCGCGAAGGCGTACAGGTCGCGCACCCAGCGCCGGTCGACACCGCGCGCGATGTCGCGCGCGAACGCCGTATAGATGTATCGGTCCGCCAGGACCGTGATGCCCGCCTTGAGGTACGGGATGATGCTGTAGGTCAGCCGGTCCGCGAAGTCGGTGGCGTGCAGCAGGCTGAAGGTGGTCGGGGTCAGGAGGTTCTTCTTCTTGCCCCGCTTGGTCGCCTGACGCACCAGGTCGGAGGAGTTCCATTCGGTGAAGAAGACCTTCACGCCGCGGGCCTCGAGCCAGCGCCGCAGGAGCTGAATCTGCGTGCTCTTGCCCGAGCCGTCGATCCCCTCGACGACAATCAACCGGCCCCGTTTTCGGGGCATGCCCTGCTTGCGTGCCATCTTCGGTCCCCGGATTATAAGGCGACCTGACCCCCCTTCCGTGACGAAAGAGTGACGATTGAGTGAAACGGCCTTCGGACGGCCCGCGACGGCTCCTTCCAACCCCCTTGTTTCCTGTACCCTAGCGAGACCGGGAGGGCGCGAGGCGTGGCGGCGGGGCGGCGCATCGAAGGGGGAGAAGGTCTTGACAGGCGGGCGCGGCGAATCGTCGCGCGCCGATCGCGCCAACTTCTCTCGGTGCGCAAAGACGCGGTCCGGCGCGGCGATCCCGACAGCATCCACGACCTCCGGGTCGCGACGCGGCGGCTGCAGGAAGCGCTCGAGCTGTTCGCGCCGGTCCTTCCGGCGCGCGAGAGCCGGCGTCTGCGGCGCCGCGCGCGGCAGATGCGGCGGCACCTCGCGGTGCTGCGGGATGCCGATGTCGTCGCAGGGCTGGCGTCCGGCTTCCCCGAATTGCGGCCGATGCTGCGCTCGCTGGCTCTGGCACCGCGCGCGTTGCGGGCCCGATCGGCGGCGCGTGCCGGGGGCGTGCGTGTCCCGGGGGTGCGCAGGCGGGCGGCCAGGCTCGCCCGCGCCTGCGCGTCGCGTCGCCTGTCCCGCCGGACGGAGAACCGGGCGCGGGCCGCGGCCGTCGCGGCGCTCGGGGGCCGGGCGGACCGGATCGAGTCGATCCTGAAGGATCTGCCGCTGGACCGCTCGGAGGAGCCGCACGTTTTGAGGGTCGCGGTGAAGCGGTACCGCTATACGCTGGAGCTTCTGGACGAGGCCGGCATCGCCGATCCCGGCCCCGCTCTGGCGGAGGCGCGGCGCGTGCAAGAGGCCCTGGGGGCCCTGCACGATCTCGACATGCTGATTCATCTGATTCAACGGCGGCGCGAGGCGCGTCCCTGGATGGCGGCGCTGCGGCGGAAGCGCCGTGCGGCCGCCGCCGCGGCGGGTGCGCGTCTGCGGCGCTTCCGCCCCTGGAGAGCCCCATGAGAGGCCCGATCGCGGTCATCGACGTCGGATCGAACACCATCCGGTCGCTCGTCTTCGAGGTCGGGCGCGACGGACGCGAGCGCATCCTCGACGACGAGCGCGAGGTGGCGCGTCTCGCCTCCGGTCTGGGGGCGCGCGGGCGGCTGCAGCGAGCCGCGATGCGCCGGGCCCTCACGGCGCTGCGGCGGATGGCGGACATCGCGCGGGCGCGCGGCGCGCGCCGGTTCGCGGTCGTCGGCACCAGCGCGCTGCGGGTGGCGACCAACCGGCGCGCCTTCGTCGATCAGGTGCGGGCGGAGACGGGGCTGAGACTGCGGGTGATCTCCGAAGGAGAGGAAGCGCGCCTGGCGTTCGAGAGCGCCGCCCTGTCGTTCGATCTCGGCGACACGCCCTGCGCCGTGGTCGACATCGGCGGCGGCAGCACCGAGATCATCCTCGGCATCGGGACGCACATCCAGCAGGAGCACTCGCTGCGTCTGGGCGCCGTCAACCTGACCGAGAAGCATCTGCACGGCGATCCGGTGCGCAACCGGGAGTTCCGGCGTTTGCGGCGCGACGTGCGACGGGCGCTCAAGAACGCGCGGATCGAGACCGATCCGCCGCCCCAGGTGCTGATCGTCTCGGGCGGCACGGCGACGGCGCTGGCGCAGATCGCCATGGCGCGGCAGGGGCTTCTGGGACGCCCGGTCCTCGGCTTCGAGATGACGCAGGCCGAGCTGCTGCACCTGCGCTCGGCGCTCATGCGGCGGACGCTCGCGGAGCGCCGGCAGATGCCCGGCCTCTCCCCCGACCGCGCCGACATCATCCTGGCGGGGACCATCATCCTTTATGAGGTGATGGCGCATCTGAAGATCAACCTCGCGCGCGTCAACGCGCGCGGCATCCGCCACGCCCTGGTGCACCGGCTGGTGGCGCGCCGGGCGCGGCGCCGCACCCCCGGCCCGGCGGGCCCGCAACGGCTGGCGGCGGCCGAGGCGCTCGGCCGCTCGCTGCGCTACGAGGAGGGCCACGCCCTGCAGGCGCGCCGGCTCTCCGAGTCGATGTTCGACCAGCTCGCACCGGCCCTCGGGATCGATCCCGGCGCTCGCGATCTGCTGTCGGCCGCCGCGCTTCTGCACGACGTCGGCTACGTCGTCGGCTACCGCCAGCATCACAAGCACGCCTATCGCCTGATCGCGCACGCGCAGCTGGAGGGGTTCACGCCGCGCGAGCGCGAGATCGTCGCGCTCGTGGCGCGCTACCACCGCCGCGGCGAGCCGAAGCGGCGTCACAAATCGCTGTCGTCGCTCGCGCGGGACGACCGGCGCCTGGTCGCCGCCCTCGCCTCCATCCTGAGAATCGCCGACGCGCTCGACCGGCGCCACTCCCAGGGGGTGCGGGCGATCGAGTGCCGGACCACGCGTCGCGCCGTGCGGATGACCCTGGTGGCCGATCGCGACCTGGCGGTCGAGGCTCACGCTGCGGAAGAAAAAGGCGACCTGTTCGAGAAGGTCTTCGATCGCGAGCTCGCCTTCGTCTGCCGCCGGAAACGCGACGCCGGTCGGGGCGCCGCCCGGCCGACCGCACGGCCGACGACGCGGCCGGCCGCGCGGCCGACGGCGCGGACGACCCCCGCCGCGCGCCGCCGGCCGAGGCCGGCCCGACGGGCCGCCGCCGGCGCGCGCTAGCACGCATGGCTCCGAAGCGACTGAACCTCTTCGAGCGCTACCTGACGATCTGGGTGGCGGGATGCATGGTCATCGGGGTCGGGCTCGGCAAGCTCGCGCCGGCGGCCGTGGCCGCGCTGCGGCGACTCGAGTTCGGCGCCGGAAGCCAGATCAACGCCCCGATCGCGATCCTGATCTGGCTGATGATCTATCCGATGATGCTGAAGATCGACGTCACCAGCCTTCTCGGCGTCGGGAGGCGGCCGGGCGGGCTTTTCGTCACGCTGTTCGTCAACTGGCTGGTCAAGCCGTTCTCGATGGCGTTCCTGGGCTGGCTGTTCTTCAAGCACCTGTTCCTGCCGTGGATCGGGCCGGCGCTCGCCGACCAGTATGTCGCCGGCGTCGTGATCCTGGCCGCGGCCCCCTGCACCGCCATGGTCTTCGTCTGGTCGTACCTGACCGACGGAGATCCGGCGTACACGCTCGTCCAGGTCTCGCTCAACGATCTGATCATGCTGGTGCTGTTCGCGCCGATCGTGCATGTCCTCGTCACCGGTGCGAGCGATCTGGTGGTGCCCTACCGGGTGCTGCTCTGGAGCGTCGTCGTTTTCATCGTGACGCCTCTGGGTCTCGCCGGCGTGACCCGGGCGTGGCTCACCCGGGTGAAGGGCGGGGCGTGGTTCGAGAGGAGCTACCTGCCGGTGTTCCAGCCCGTGGCGATCGTCGCCCTGCTCGCGACCCTCGTCCTGATCTTCGCCTTCCAGGCCGACAACCTCACGTCCCGGTTCCCTCACGTTCTCCTCATCGCGATCCCGATCCTGATCCAGGTCTATTTCACGTCCGGTCTCGTCTACGGCCTGATGCGCTGGTTCAGGATCCCGCACAACGTGGCGGCTCCCGGCGCGCTGATCGGCGCGAGCAATTTCTTCGAGCTGGCGGTGGCGGTCGCGATCACCTTGTTCGGGCCGGATTCGGGGGCTGCGCTGGCGACCGTGGTCGGCGTGCTCGTCGAGGTCCCGGTGATGCTCTCGGTGTGCGGCGTCTGCAACCGGACGCGGCACTGGTTTCCGCAGCCCGCGACCGCGAAGCCCCTCCCGGGCTAGGGCGGCGCGCCCCGGCGCGGCCGGCGAGCGCGGGTCGCCGGCGGAGCGGCGGGCCGTTGCCGCCTTCTCATCGGACCGACACGCCGCCGTCACGCCCGTCACTCAGGCTCCGGCATCCGCGTGGTGCGCTCGCGCGACGGGAGGTGCCGATGGCCACGGCCGCGATTCCGGAAGAGATGCTGGTGTCGGGGATGCGACTGGTGGCGCAGATCGCCCGGACGTTCCGCGCCCGCGGCCTGGAGCAGGAGGAGCTGGTCGCCGCGGGGCGTCTCGGTCTGATGCGGGCGTTCCTGCGTTATGACCCGGCCCGCGGCACCCGATTCAGCACCTGCGCCCTTCCCTGGATCCGCAAGGAGATGATCGGCACCCTGGCGCGGCACCGGAGGATGGTGCACGTCCCGTCGTACGCCGTGACGAGGATGAGCGTCGTCCGCCGGACGCAGCAGGCGCTCACGGCCGCGCTCGGCCGCCCGCCGAGCCGGGACGAGACCTCGCGCGCCCTGGCGCGTCCGGTCCGTGACGTCGAGAAGATCCTGATGACCGAGATCCACGTCCTGCCGCTCGAGGAGCCGGCGGGGGAGCGCGACGGCCTGGCGCTGCTCGACCGGCTGGCCGACCCGCGCGCCACGACACCCGAGGAAGAGCTGGCGCGCGCGCAGACCGTCCGCGCGATCCGCCGCGCCCTCGCGCGCCTGACGCCGCGCGAGCGACAGGTTCTCGAGGGGCGCTACGGCCTGGACGACGACGAGACCCGCACCCTCGAGGAGATGGGCCGCGAGATCGGCCTGTCACGGGAAGCGGTGCGTCTCATCGAGCGGCGCGCCATCCGGCGGCTGCGATATCTCCTCGCCGGGCCCGATTCGAGGCGGCCGGCGCGCGAAACTTCACCGTTCGGTCACAGAGCGTTCACGGCACCGACCCCCTGAGGCGGTCTATTGGTCGCGGTCCGGAGGGAGGCCATCGGGGCGCTCTCGAGCCGGCCCGGCCCGTCCCACACACTCGAGGAGGTCATCACGGTGAGAACCAAGTCAATCCTTGCCGGTCTCGCGGCCATGGCATTCGCCGGCGGCTCCGCCCTGGCGGCCCTGCCGCCGCAGCCGGTTACGACCTGCACCATCGGTGGAACGATCACCAGCGCCGTCACCATGGTCTACGAAGGCGCCACGGCCCCCAACCCGTCCATGAACGCGAGCGCGGCGAACCTGTACGGCCCGCCGATGTCCGATTGCGGCGCCGGGGAAAGGACTTACCGCGGCAACGTCGACACCAACAATGACGGGATCCGTGATACCTGCGTCACGCTGTTCATCGGTCAGCAGGCCGGTTCGTGCGAGGGCCTCACCGCCATGGATCACGCGAGCGGCGCTTTCCCGGTCTGCCCCGACACCCCGGGTGCGACGGTGGCCGTGCAGGCCAGCACCCTCGGTCTGGTCGTCAACGTCTCGGCCTCCGACGTCGCCGCCACCCTCTGCAGCCCGGTCATCGGCGGCTTCGTTCGCCCGCAGCTCTTCTCGGGTCCGACCAGCACCGAGAACCGGCTGTTCGCCATTCCGTTCGGCCTCATCGTCAACAAGAACATCCGCCAGCTCCTGCCGGCGAGCAAGGTGATCAATCCCGGCGTGGCCTGCCCGGCCGGTCCCAGCGACTGCCCCTTCGTCGATCTGAGCCTCACCAAGGACAAGATCAAGGGGATCTTCGGCAACAACGACGAATGCGACTGGCGCTACATGGACCCGAGCATCGGCACCGCCGGTCTCGGAACGCCGATCATCGGCGCCGTGATGCGCAACCGCCTGTCGGGCACGCGCAACAACTTCAACGTCACCATGCTCGAGACGATCGGCGCCGGCCAGGGGAACGTCTTCGTGCCCGGCACCGCCGACGTCAGAAACCGGGTCAAAGCGAATATCTGGTGCGGCAACGATTCGGCCGAGTGCGGCGAGTCAGGTCCCGTGATCGGCGGCCAGACCTCCCCCTGCCAGGCGATTCCGGCTCCGACCAACCCGATCTCGATCGGCTACGTCGGCACCGACAACTTCGCGATCGTCGATCCCGGCACGCCCGCCAACCCGTTCGACGACTATGGCGTCCGCAAGACCGACAGCGACAACTACGACGTCCTGAAGTACCAGGGCCGTCAGTTCAACAAGTCGAGCGTCGAGTGCGGCGAGTACGAGTACTGGTCGTTCGAGCGCTGGTATTTTGACTCGGCGGTCTTTACCCCCGGTGTCAAGCGCAACACCGTGCTGCAGTTTGTGGGCCAGATGCAGTCGGACGCACTGTCCGATCCCGCGGTCGTGGCGCTGACCCAGATGCAGGTCAGCCGCGCCAACGACGGCAGCCCGACCTTCCCGACCGGTCCGTTCAACGCGGCCATCTGCTCGGCGCCCTAGTCACCGGGAACCAGGAGACGCGCCGATGAGACAATCCATCTCGAAGTACGCCGCGGTGGCTTTCGCGGCGGTGATCCTCCTTGCGGCCGGCGGACCGTTCGCTCTTGCCGCGACCTACGACGGCGGCGACCTGCTCGTCGTCATCTACCAGCCCCATGGCCGCGAGTTCATCGCCGACCTGGGGCCGGCCACGGCCTTCACCGGGTCGGCAGTCCCGGTGCCGGTCAGCCAGTACACCGGGTCCGACCTGACCGGCGTCTACGGTGGCACCCTCCCCGCGAGCCTCCAGGTCGCGGTGATCGGCGCCAACGGCGTCGACGGCTACATCTCCACGGGAGGCCCCGCGGCCGCCACGCTCGTCGGATCGGCGATCGGCGCCTCCAACCAGATTCGCTTCCTGGGAGGCAATTTCGCCAGCCTCTCCGCTCCGGTCGCCACCAACCCCGCGGCCGGGACGTTCGAGGCGGGCGACGTCCGCTCCTATCAGAACACCCTGAACGGCAGGGTGGCGGGCTCGCTGGGCAACAACGTGCCGTTCAGCGTCGAGGGAACGCTGGCGGGCTCGTCGCTCGACCTGCCGCTGTTCAGCGGCCGGTTCAATCCGTTCGCCGGCATCCCGGCCACGCAGTCGCTCCTGGGAACGCTCCACTTCGGTCCGGACGGCACCGCCGTCTACCTGCCGGCCCGGACGATCCAGGCGACCTGCGTCGCCGGTCCGCACACCCTCAACCCGAAGTCGAACGGCGCCGGGTTCTCCTTCAGCGTCGTCCTGACCGACGTCACCGATCCGCAGAACCCGATCGCCGTGCCGCTCGATCGCATGAGCCCGGCGTGGATCTCGCAGGCGGGCGGCACGACGCTGCCGACGCCGTTCTCCGGTCCGGGCTGCACCTCGGACCAGGACGGCATCTGGGAGAGCACGGGTCTGCGGGTCGCTCCGTTCATCAACTTCAGCGCGGCGTCGGACGGCGTTTGCTCGACGCTCGACGGCAATCGCCAGGACATCCTGGCGGTCGTCGGACGGAGCAGCGGCGCGACGCCGGTCTGCTTTGGCGCCACGGTCGATGGGAACCCGGTCGCCTGCTGTGACACGGTGAACGTGCTCGCGAAGTCCGCCCGGTAGCAGATGTTCTCCGTTCGTCGCGGGGAGGGACGCGCCACCGTTGCGTCCCTCCCCGCGGTCTTTTTCCGTCCCAGCGCGCGCCGGGCCCGCTCGCATCGGCCCCGCGCGCTCCGGGCCGGGCCGGTCCCGGCGGCGGTCGCGGCCGCCCTGCTGTTGTGGATGGCGGGGACGCGCGACGCGCGCGCCGACCTGCGGCGCGAGGTGGAGCCGAACGACCTGTCGACCACCGCGCAGCCGCTCCTGGCCCCGGTGAGCGTCGGAGGCCTCATCGGCGCGCCCGGGGACCGCGACTGGTACGCGGTGCGCGTCCGGCCCGGCGCCACGCTCGACGCCAGCGTCCTCGCCCGCGGCTTTCGCGCCGACACCAGCCCCGGCTCGCCGCTCACGGCGCGCCTGTCGATCTTGGCGTCGGACGGCGTGTCGCTTCTCGCCCAGGACGACTCGCAGGGGGGATTCGACGACCCGGTGACCAGCGCGCCGTTTCAACAGGGCGGCGTCCTTTACGTCACGGTCGAGGATCTCGACAGCCTCGGCGGCCCCGACTACCGCTACGTCCTGACGATCGAGGAGGAGGGGAACGGCACCTTCGCCGGCGCCACGCCTCTCCGACCCCCCGTGCTGGCCTCGATCGACAGCCTCATCATGCCCGCGGGGGACCACGACTTCTATCGCTTCGACGCCACGGCCGGACAGACGGCCAGCGTCGATTTCGACTCCGCGGTCTTCAATCCCAACGTGCCGGCGGTGAAGGGGGTCGTGACGCTCTACGCCCCCGACCAGTCGGTCCTGGCGAGCGCCGCCTACTCGGCGGGCAACCCGGTCGATCCCTACCTGAGCGTCGTTCTGCCATCGAGCGGGACCTACTACGTCGACGTCCACGACCTGCGCGGCTTCGTCGGTGGTCCGACGTCTCTCTATCAGTTGAGCATCGAGCTCGGGCCCGCCGCATCCAACGACGTCGCAGCCACCGCCGAGCCGATCGCCCCGGCGCGCGGTCTGAGCGGCACGCTCTGTCCCGCGGGCGATCGAGATGACGCGCGGCTGACCCTGGCGTCGGCGGCGACTCTGGCGGCCGACCTCGACGCGCGCGAGGATCTGCAGTCGCTCCTGACGGGGCGTGTCTCGATCCTCGACGGCGCGGGGAACCTGGTGGCCTCCGACGCGTCGACCCCCGACCCGCAAGTCGCCGCGCCGCGCCCGGCGGGGGACTCGGTCGTGACCGTCGAAGGCGCCTCGAGCGGCCTGTGCGAGGACGCCTACTGGGAGCTGTACGTCGACGGCGACGCCGACGGCGACGGTCTGCGTCTGCCGTCGGACGACTGCGCGGGGGTGTTCAACCCGGGTCAGGAGGATCGGGACGGCGACGGCGTCGGCGACGCCTGCGACGACTGCATCGCCGTCTTCAACCCCGGACAGGAGACGCCGCTGCGGGGTCAGGCGCCGGTCGGCGACACGCTGGCCGTCGCGAGCGATCCTTCCGGCGCGCTTCTCACCTGGACGCCGGCGCCGGGGTCGGTCGCCTCGAACGTCTATCGCGTCCTGTCGGCCGCGTCGGGGACGCAGCCGTCGTACGTCTGCCGCGCCGACAACGTGATGACCACCTCCTTCATCGACTCCGACCGGCCGCCCCAGGGGTCGGTCTTCTTCTACGTCGTCAGCGGCGAGAACTGCGGCGAGAGCGGGGCGGGGGCCGACTCGTCCGGGGAGCCGATCCTCGTGACCCCGTGCCCCGCGCCCATCTGAAAGGCTCGTCACCTTTTGGTCACGCAATGTTCACCATCGCTCCACCACCTCCCCCTAGTCTGGGGGTCCATCTGGTCCAGGAGGGACATCCATGAAGACGCATCGCGCGCGCGGTTCTTGGACGCGCCTCTCTGTCATGCTCACGGCGCTGGTCGCGACAGCCGCCTCCGGCGTCGGCCTGGCCTCCGCCCTCACCTACACCGGCGGCGACGTCCTGTACGTGGCCTACCAGTACCCGAACGGCGCGGACTACATCGTCGACCTGGGCACGCGGACGACGTTCGTGAACGCGACCACGACCATCACGCTGCCCGACGTCACGGCGAGCGACCTGAACGGCGTCATCGGCGCCGCCGCACCCAACATCTTCGTCGGCCTGTTCGGCGTCCTGAACCCCACGACGCGTGACGGCATCGTGGCGGCGAACGGGGCCGCGAGCGATTTCGACATGAGCACGGCGAACGTCATCGGCGCGGTGAACCAGATCGATTCGTTCGGGAGCGGGGTCCAGACCCAGGGGCTCGCGGTCCCGTCCGCCAACCCCCGCGCCGCCAAGTTCACCAGCGGCGGCTCGCCCGGCTCGTACCAGTCGACCCTCGACGCGGTGAAGTCCGGCTCGCTCGGCAACAACGTCCAGTGGAGCGTCGAGACGCAGCTCTCCGACGCCGGGGGCGCGCGCAACCCGCAGCCGGTCTTCATCCCGTTCTTCAGCACCATCCGCAACACCTTCACCGGGGTGCAGAGCCGGGCGGTGATCGGATTCTTCACGCTCAATCCGAACGGCACGGTGACCTACTCGCCCGACGCGGACGGCGACTTCATCTCCGACGACGTCGACAAGTGCCCGGGCGTGTTCAACACCGACAACTCGGACGCCGACGGCGACGGCCGCGCGCCGGCCTGCGACTGCGACCCGCTCAACGGAACCGCGTGGGCCATCCCGAGCGAAATCGTCTCCCTGACCTTCAGCAACGCCTCGAGCTACTCCTGGACCGCGCCGGCGACTCCGGGCGGCACCGTCCCGGCGTACGACGTGCTGCGCGCCCCGCAGCCGTCGAGCGGCGTGGCGCCGTCCTATGCCTGCTTCCAGCCGAACCTCGGCGTCCTGAACTCGGGCGACGGCACCAACCCGCCGGTGGGGCAGACCTTCTTCTACCTGACCCGCGCCGGGAACTCATGCGGCGAGGGAGTGGCGGGAACGCGGTCGAACGGCCAGCCGGTTTCCACTCCGCCCTGTCCGTAGGGCGAACGACGGGACAAACGCTTGCACAACCGGGATTCGTCGCGGGGGCGCGGGCGCCTGCGTGAAGGGCCGCTCCTGGTCGTGAGCGCCGCGCTCACCCTGATCGCCTGGGGCGGAGCCCTGGCGCAGAACGGGACCGGCAGACCGGCCTCGGCCGCGCAGAGCGCCGCCGAGGTCGCCGCTCCCGCCGCCCGGTCGGCCGATCCGCTCTCGGGCGACGTCACGGGCGGCGTCGTCGACGACCAGGGCGCCGTTCCGGGCGCGACCGTGTCGCTGTCAGGCGGCCAGCTCGCACGTCCCCTGGGGGCGGTCACCGACGCGAAGGGGATCTACCGCTTCACCGACGTGCCGCCGGGCACCTACACGGTGACCGTCTCCCTCGCCGGCGGCCGGCCGATCGCCTCGGCTCCGTTCAAGGTCGAGACCGGCCGGCAGACCAAGGTGCCCCCTGTCTCGGTCGCGGTCGAGACGGTTCGCGTCGAGGCCTCCGGGCACGAGCTGGTGGAGAGCGGCTCGACGACCATCGGCACCAATTTCGGCGCCGAGAAGATGCAGGATATCCCGACCGGCCGGTCGTACACCGACGTCGTCCAGCTCGCCGCCGGCGTCTCCAAGGACGACGGGACGGGAGGGGTGGCCGCCTACGGATCGACCGGGCTCGAGTCCAACTACCAGATCGACGGCGTCTCGTCGACGTCGGTCGGGTCGGGGCGCCCGTCGACGCAGCTCCACTTCGACATCATCAAGGAGATCGAGGTCAAGACCGGCGGGTACGGCGCCGAATTCGGCGGCGCGCAGGGGGCGCTGGTGAACGTGACCACCAAGTCGGGCGGCGACCAGTTCGAGGGATCGCTGGCCTACTACACGACCCCCGACTCGCTCGCAAGCGAGCCGCAGAACACGGGGTTCGGGACCGCCCTGCCCGTCCCCGACGGTCAGGAGGTCGCCGGCAGCCTCGGCGGCTACCTGGTCAAGGACAAGGTCTTCTTCTATTCCGGCTTCTCGCGCAAGAACAGCACCGCCACCGCCGACCAGCAGTTCGCCAACCTGTTCGCGCGTGACAAGGCGGAGGACACCGATGACCGCAGCCTCTACTTCTTCAAGACCACCTGGCAGGTCGATTCCCGCAGCCAGCTCGTCGCTTCGTTCCACACCGACCCCGGCGTGCAGAACTTCCGCGACGAGCTCGGCGGCCCCGGCGGCGACCACCGCGTCAGCAACGGCGGCGTCGACGGGTTGCTGCAGTACACGGCGCTGGGCGGCGGCGGCCGCTGGTCGATGATGGGGCGCCTGGGCCTGCACACCGAGATGGATACGCTCGACCCGACCGACCAGCAGCAGCAGATCAACCCGATCGGGGCGACCCGGCAGACCTCCACCCCCTCGGTGCGGGCGCGCTGCAAGGATCTGTCGGATCCCTACTGTCTGGGGACCGCGGAGGGTTTCACTTCGTCGACGACCTTCGGCGAGCCGAGCCTGCGGTTCGGACCGTATCCGTATGCCGGCGACACGAACGCGAAGCGCAGGTCGGTCGCCGGCACGCTCGAGGGTTTTCTCGGCAAGAACACGATCAAGTTCGGCACCGAGTATGCGGCGGCCGACTTCAGCCAGTCGCTCGACTACGGCTGGGGGACCGGGATGTCGCTCGACTGGCTGCCGGTCACGTCGCTGCAGGGCGACCCGACCCGTCCGCCGGTCTCGATCGTCGGCGTGCGCCGCTGCTGGGGCGACGGGGAGGGGAACTGCCGCCAGTGGGACGACCAGGTGCAGGCCGACGGCGGGACCAACACCTTGAGCCTGTTCGCGCAGGACTCCTGGTCGCCCACGCCGCGCGTCACCATCAATTACGGCCTGCGCTGGGACGCGCAGCAGATCGTCGACGATTCCGGCCATTCCCTCGTGCGCATGGAGAAGAACTTCGCGCCGCGTCTCGGCGCCACCTGGGACTTCACCGGCGAAAACCGCGGCAAGCTGTACGGCTCGTGGGGGCGCTACTACGATCAGGTGCCGATGCAGGTGGTCAGCCGCGCCTTCAGTCCGCGCATCACCTCGACCCGGCTCTACCGCGCCGAGAACTGGTCGCGCCAGGGATTCATCAACGACATCGATCAGCACGGCATCTGCCCGTCGAACGATCCCTCCTTCGATCTCGGCTCGCCGGCGCACCCGACCTGCTGGGATTTCGAGAGCAAGGACCTGGTCGATCATCCGGACATCTCGGCGTACGAGATGCAGGACAAGGTCCACACCTCCCAGGGCCTCGACGGGTTCGGCAGCGGCGGGCTGTTCCCCGACACCATCGTCGACTCGGGGTCGAATTTCCGCGCCCCGATCGACCCGCAGCTCCGGGGCTCCAGCACCGACGAGACGCTCCTCGGGTTCGAGTGGTCGCCGATCCCGAGGTGGAAGGTCGGCGTCCTCACCATCCACCGCTCGCTGCAGGACGCCATCGAGGACATGAGCCTCGACTTCGGCAAGAACTTCATCGTCGCCAACCCCGGTGGGCCGTACCATTTCTTCGTCGACCCGGCCAACCGCGACATGGTCAACCCCGATTACGTCCCGGGCAGCAGCGACCCGGCGCAGCAGCCCGCCTTCGCGCAGATCGCCGGCTGCGCGCCCGGCCGGGTCTGCACGCTCTCCAACGACGACCTGGAGCGGCTCGGCTACGCCGGCTTTCCCCGGGCGACGCGGCGCTACGAAGGCATCCAGTTCGAAGTCGCGGGGGAGGTCGAGCGGCGCCTGTGGCTCGACTTCACCTACCTGCACTCGCGCACCCTCGGAAACTACCGTGGGCGATACTTCGTCGAGAGCGAGGAGCGCGACCCGAACCTGACCGAGGCGTTCGACGTGCCGGCGCTGACCGTGAACACCGACGGCGCGCTGCCCCAGGACATGGAGCACCAGGTGAAGCTGTTCGGGCACTATGCGTTGACCCCGAACTCGTATCTCGGCCTGACCTGGCGCTACACCACGGGCGGCCCCATCAGCGCCACCACCGACCCGACGGGCGGATCGACGCCTTTCTTCGGGCCGCTCTTCCTGCTGCAGCGCGGCACGGCGGGCCGGCTGCCGGCGACCCAGGGGGTCGATCTCGGGCTCGGCTACAACATCAAGGACACGGGGCGGCTGAAGATGACCGTATCGCTCGACATCTTCAACTTCCTCAACGAGCAGAAGCCGATCGCCGTCGACGAACAATTCATGGCGACCGGCGTCTGGGCCAAGCCGTTCCCCGACGGCTACGGCGGCGTCATCTTCTCTCCCATCGACGGCAGCAGAGAGGGGCGCGGTGAGCCGCTCCTCGAATACGTCGACACCGCGTTCGGCAACGCCGACGGCTCGGTGTCGCGGGGAGAGTGGAACAACTGGGCGCAGTCATTCCAGGGACGCTTCTCCGACCTGGACGAGCTGTACCAGTTCCTGCGCACCGAGAAGGTGACTCTGAACCAGGGGGGCGAGATCTTCTCGGCCCCGGCCTATCCCGGCTTCGCCGGTTGCCCCGCGTCGCTCGACGACGCTCTGCGGGCCGGCTGCTCCGGGATCAATCCCGGCTTCGGCAAGTCGCGTCTTCTCGAGGCGCCGCGGACCATCCGCCTCGGGATCAGGATCGCCTTCTGATGCGCGCCCGTCCGAGAACCGCACCCGTGGGTTCTTGCCTCGTCGCCGTCGCGCTGGCGCTTGTGGGTGCGCCGGCGGCCCTTCACGCGGCAACGCCACCGCCGACTGCGCCGCCGCCCAAGGTCGCCCCGCCCAGCAGCCCGCCAGCGCCCCTGAGCGTGACACCGCCCGCCCAGGACTTCGGTTTCGATGCGCCGCTCCTTTCCGTCGATCGCTTCTCGACGATGGCCGCGACGCGCCTGCGCCGCGATCGGGTGCGCGGCCTGCCCGGGCCGAACGAGCCGATCCATCTCGATGCCGTGCCGTTTCTTCTGGACGCGACCGGGCCGGGGGGCCGCAAGGCGCGCTGCTACGACCTCGACCTCCGGCCGGCGCGCCCCGCGCGCTTCTACGTCTTTTACGACGCGCAGGGAAACTACGTCCTCACCCAGTTCCCGATCGTCGACGTGGCGCCGGGCGATCCCGGCTACACGGACATCTGGGATCTCTGGAAGGTGACCGCGCCGTCCAGCTACCGGGCCGACAATTCGCTTCGCGACATGAAGACGCTGGAGCGGCTGCTCTCCGACAAGGACTCGGGCTACAAGGCGGAGCGGACCGGCGCGCTTCTCAACGGGCCGATCGTGCCGGAGGGCAGCAGCGCGTCGATGAAGGCCGACCGGCGCGACGGCGCCGCGGCGCTGCGCTACGTCTGGTACCGTGGCCAACGGGCGCCGTATCTCTATTTCGAACAGACGCTGCGGATCGCGGGCGACCTCGCGCCCGTGTCGTCGATGAAGGTCGCAACGGCGGCCGGCCCGACGACCGGCGCGCCCGTATCCGATCCGCTCGCGGGCGCCGCGACGATGGAGCTGCCGGCGCTTCCGGGAGACCCGGGCTACTCGCCACTGCGGAAAGTGATCGGCTCCGATGGCCGGCCGCTCTACGACGAGCCCCTCAACTGTCCCGTCGTCGGTCCCTGAGCGCGACTAGAACACCCACTGCAACTGGGTCACGAACGCCTTGTTCTGGTCGTCGTCGAGACCGGGGAAGGCCTCGGGGTTCGGGAAGTTCACAACCGGCGGGATCGACGAGTCGCCCTGCTGCACCGCGAGCCCGCTGCTGCCCGTGGCGTTCACCTGAAGCTTCAGAAAGGTCAGGCTGCTGCTCCAGCGCAGGACGTGCTTGCGAAAGAAGTAGGTGTAATTCAGCGTCGTCTCCATCTGCCGGTCGCGGTCGAGGTCGCGGTCGGCGTCGACCATCGAGTAGCGCCCCGACAGCTCCTGGTGGTCGCCGAACGTCACTCCCGCCTGGGCGTTGTACCCCTGCTGGTCGCAGGTCACCAGACCCTGCAGGAACGCGCCGTAGCAGATCTGCTGCATGCGCTGCTGGATCGCGTCATCGACCCGGATCCGGCTCTGGAAGTACTCGAAAAGAAGATTGGCCCGCTTGTGCCAGAAGAATTCGAGGTCGGCGGCGACGCGGCGATCCTGGACGTTGCCCAGGAGCGACAACGGGTCGGCGTTCTGGGTCATCCGCTGGCCGTTGGTGTACCAGGAGACGCCGCCCTGGGCGTGGAAGCGGTCCGGCGCGTCGACGTTCGACTCGATGTCGAGATAAGGGCCGTTCGAGGTCGCGGTCAGGCGCAGGGCATAGGCGAGCGTCCCATCGGTGTTCGCGTGCGCCGTCAGTCCCGTGCCATTGAACGCGCCGACCTGGTAGCCTATCTTTTGCGTGGGCGTGGAGCCTTTCACCTCGATCCCCCGGTCTCGGCCGGGCGCAAAGAAGGCCGAAGCGATCGATCGTTGCGTCATCTGCAGCTGCATGTCACTGACCAATTCCTGGCGACCGTCGGGCACCTTGAACTGACCGACGCGGAAGCCGACCGCGGTGAGCGGTGCGCCGTCCAGGTAGTAGTCGACCAATTTCACGGTGCGCCCATCCTGGCTCTCCGCCCCGGCCCGGACGAGGACCGCGTTTGATCCCGTGATCGGGTCGACGGCCGGGATCAGGATCTCGCGCAGCCCCTCGTCGTTGGCGACCAGGTTCAATTCGAGCTTGTAGGTGAGCCACGGCTTGAACGTCTTGCCGCGCATGTAGAAACGCAGCAGCGGGATGTCGAAGGTGAGCTGCGTGATGCCGACGTTCTCGACCGGGATCGGAGGCGTCAGGGTGGTGCGGTCGACACGCCGCCACTGATCCTTGTCGTACGCCTGGAAGCGCGTCTGGCCCCAGAACCCGACCTGCAGGCTGAAATCGCCCGAGGCCGACTCGAACGACAAGCCGTCGCCGTTGCCGAGCAGGCTCGTGGGCTCCGAACCGCCCTTCGGCGGCGCCGTCGCGTCAGCCGGTTCCGCGGGCTTCGCCGTCTCTTCGATCCCCGGCAGCGCCGTCACCTGGGCGCGAAGCGGCGTCGAGGCGAATCCCGACAACGTGAGCGCCGTCGCGACGAGCGTCTTCCACAACCTCCTGTCGTTCATCCCGGCCGCCTCCGCAAGGAATGGAGCCGGCAGGGTAGAGGCCGGTCGTCACCAGAATGTGACGTAGATGTGACAGACAGGCAACGGGCGGTCGTTAAGAATGGCGACGCCCGACATGCTTGTCGGTGGAGATCGTGATGACACTCGAATCACTTCGCAGGACCGCCGCACCCGTCATCCTGGTCCTGGCCTGCGCGGCCATGCCGCTGCCGGCCCCGTCGCTTTTCGCCGCGCCGGCTCCAGCCTCCGCCCCGTCGTCCGCCGTCAACCTGATCCTGGTCAACGGCACCGTCCTGACCATGAACCCGCAGGGGATGATCGCGCAGGCGGTGGCGGTCTCGGGGGACCGCATCGTCGAGGTCGGTCAGAACGCGAGAATCCGGTCGCTGGCGGGGCCGTCGACGCAGGTGATCGATCTCGAAGGACGCACGCTCGTGCCAGGGTTCATCGACGCGCGCGTCCTCGGGCCGTTCGGGTTCTGGGAGCTGCTCCTGGGCGTGTCGCTGGTGGACGACAAGGGGACGCCGGCCGGCAGCCCCGAGGACGTCGAGCGCCTGATCAAGGCGGGCCTCGCCGCCAAAAAGCCGCAGCCGGGAGCCTGGGTGGTGGCGGCTGGATTCAACCCGCGCATGCCGCAGGTGCGCAAACTGAAACGCGACCTCGCCGATCGCGCCTGCCCCGACAACCCGCTCCTCGTCCTGAGTCTCGATCACCACGTGGCGCTGCTGAACGGCAAGGCGATCGAGCGCCTGGGCCTGAAGGGGCTCCAGTTCCCCGACGGCAGCGGCGACGTCGATCTCGACGCCACCGGCGAACCGACGGGTCTGGTACGCGAAGCGCCGGTCTTTCTCGTGATGAACAAGGTCTGGGAGTCGCTCCCCGACGCGGTGCGGCGCGCCGCGACGGCCCAGTTCGTCAACGCCGCGACCCGGTTCGGACTGACGACCGCGGGGTTCACGCTCGCTTCGCCGGTCGACGCGCAGGACGCCGAGGCGCTCCTCAAGGAAGGGGACCTGTCGCTGCGCGCGGTCCTGCAGCCGCTCAGTGTGAACCTGGAGGCCAGCCGCGCCCTCGGCGCCTACGCGCACGACAAGAAGAGTCCCGACCCGGATCAGATTCTCGTGGGACCGGAAGTCCGCATGCTCGACGGCACGTCGATCGGCGGAGGAGCCGCGCTCTTCCAGGCGTACAGCGACGCGCGCTGGACCTCGGGGCTGCTGACGATGACCCCCGAAGGGCTCGACACGGTGATGACCGCCTGGGCCTCGGGCCAGAAGGGCGCGACGGTCGAGGCGTCCGGAAGCCTCGCGTCGCACCTCTTCCTCGACGCCACCGAGCGCGCCGTCCGCGCGCAGGGCGCGGCGCCCCCCGGGCGTCCGGTCATGCGGGTCGACGGGCTCGAGCTGGTCAGCGCCACCGACCGCGCGCGCCTGTCGCTCCTGGCGCAGGCCGGCGTGGTGGTGACGCTGCAGCCGACGCTCTTCCCGTACCGCATCTTCATGGCGAACGCGTTAGGCGACGCGCAGATGCAGCAGGCGATGCCGTACAAGGCGCTGGTCGATGCCGGCGTCCCGGTGGCGCTGGGCTCCGACTGGCCGATGTCCTCGCAGACCTTCCAGCCGACGCAAATCATGGAGTGGGCGATCACCCGCACCGGCTGGCGCGCCGAGGAAGGACTGAGCCGCGAGCAGGCCCTGAAGGGCTGCACCGCCGACGCCGCCCGCGCGCTCGGGATGGAGAGCCGTGTCGGCTCCATCGAGGCGGGGAAGAAGGCCGACTTCGTCGTCCTCGATCGCGATCCGCTCGATCCCGCCGTCCCCACCGACGCCCTGTCGGACATCGCCGTGCGCATGACGATCCGGGGCGGCGAGGTGGTCTACGAAAACCGCGGCACCGACGCCACCGCCCGGCGCCGTCCCGCGGCCGCGACTCCGGTCGGTGCCGGCGGCCGCTGAGCTCCGCTGGAGCCGAGTCGACGCGTCCCGTGAAAAAAATTGGCGGGACCGTGGGTCCCGCCGTGGGTCCTTCGCGAGTCGATCGTGAGCCGGAGAAGGCCCGGGTAAGGTCTGCTGGGCGACCCTCCGCCGGCTGCGAGGCCGCGGCGTCGTCGAGATGGCGTGCCGCGGAAGTTGGGGCGAGTCTCGCCGGGGGCGATGACGCGGTGGTGACGCCGAGGTGCCGGTGAGGTGACGTCGGTCCTAGGACCTCAGGGTCTGTTACTGAGCCACGTCAAACATCACCGTGGGGAACGGCCTTCGTCCTGGAGTAGGGAACCCTATTTCTTCCTACTCGGCATCAGCTTCGTCCCGCAGACCAGACAGTTCGGGTTCGCGACGGGCAGATCAACTCCGCGCTCGATCGCCAGAGTCGCTACCCTCAATGACCCAAGCTAGAACTTCAAGCACCTCGCACACCACCACCGGATTTCAGGTATTCGTCAATTCCGATTCGCATCTAGAAGGTCAAGAGGTAACTTCTCCTCCACGTACGCGGTTCCCTTCGGTGACAGATGCACAAGTCCCGATGTCCTGTCGAACTCGATCAGGCGCTCTTGATGGGCTGGCTCCAGGATGTCCCGACGGTAGTTCGACTTATTGGAAATCTCGACCCATGCGATCAGATCAGACTCAGTCACGGGACCTGCGGTCGAGTAGAGCAGCAAGAGAGTCTGATCCCTCCTCGAGAGGTCGGACTGAAGGACGCGCTTTCTATCGGCAAGTTCCCACACGATCGGGACGGTCCTCTCGACGAGCGCATCGACAACGTCGGTGGCCTCCTTCGGACTCAACTTGTGGAAGACCCGTACGAGCTCAGCCATCACCCACTTAGCAGACTCGAGAACAATTCGAGCGTCCATGTGGTTCGGATTGACGTCCCCACCGACATGACCGACTCCTCGGTTGTTTCGGATCTCATAGAGTGCCACCAGCATTCGTGGAATCTGGAAACGCATGGAGCGCTCAAGTTCGCCGCCGCCCTGCAGATCCCGGCACGCGTCGACCATGTTCCTCGGCTTCTTGGCACGGTCTGGCATTTTCCCATCGACGTATCCCTTGGCGATGGTGTAGGCGGCCTCGCACAGTTTTCCCCCGTTTAATTCAGAGGGCTCCCAACGATTCTCCCGGAAATTCCGCACGATCTCCGTGAAGGCGTCGAGGAGGTCGCCCCTCAGCCCAGGCGGAACCCCCGAGAGAGCCGTCGAGGGGTCCATCACACTCGCCTACGGCGGCCACTCTTCTGCCGCGTGTGGGCGTTCTGCTGTAGAACCTCCCGTACCTTCGCTTGATCAGGCAACGCTTCGACGACCAGGTCGCCCAATGTAGTCACCTGCCGCTTCCCCCCGCCCGCCGGGGCGAAGTAGCCAGCTTTGATGGCATCCCTGGCGAAAACGGCCGCACTGCTGAATTTTGGCTGCGCAGCCCTGGTGTTGAGCGTAGTCAGATCCTTGGTCTTGAACGTGTCGGTGTTCTCAAAACGCGTTAGGTAGTAACCAAGGCACGCCATGCGCTGGTTGCCCTTGATCGGTCTCTTTTCCGCGAACCAGTCCTTCGGGCTCCGTTTCCGAATCACGGTGGACGTCGTCGCTATCATCTGCCCGAAGTCCGCGTCATCGGTCCTGGTATCACCATCAGCCTGGGAAACAGCCGGCAAGGACGCTCTCTGCTGCTCCACAACCATCCGCAGGACGACCGCCCGACGAGCAGGCTTCAGCGGCCTCAGGAGAGTGTGAATCCCCTTGACTACTTCGAGTTCACCCTCGAACTGTTCTGACATGTTGTACCTCCTATATTGGCAAGTAATTTGCCATAGAGTAAATACTAGAGTAATTTCAACATACATGTCAATATGTTATTTCGTTTGCCACAAGGAGAGAAACAAGTAACCAGAGTAACCCAAATTCTTACTCGCGGCCATGGCAGGCATTCGCGCTCCCCTGACGTAGTCGAAGCCTGCTCGTCGGGCGGTCGTCCTGCGGATGGTTGTGGAGTAACAGGGGACGTCGTGCGGACCCTGGAACCAGAGGTCAGACGGTCAGACGGAGAAAGGGAGAACGCCAGGTGACGCCCGAGGTAGCCGTCGTCACCACGCGCATCGCCGTCTCTGGATTAGATCCGCGCTGCTACCTGGGAGGGTGGCAGAGATTCGTCGACGACGTCGTGATGGCAACCTCAGGCGTCGATCTGCGAGGTCCAGAAGATCCTCCAGCCGTTCCTGGCCAACGTTGACGTCCCAGATCCGCGCTGATGTGCGCTCGCAGCACTCTTGCCCGCGCCCGGGATCCTGGATGACTCAGGGCGCTTCGTCGTCCTGGTCGTGGGTATTTGAAACCGGCCCGTGCACCATGACGAACAGGACGGCCGCCGCGTAAATAAGAAGATGGGCCGCGAAGTGGTGCGCGTGGGCGTGGATCAGGAACGCCGCGGCGAAGGTGGCCAGGAGGCCGACGCCGCCCCAGGTCATCGTGCGCGGCACGAGGAACAGGAGGGCGGCGATGGTCTCCACGCTTCCGATGATGAGGGCGTGCAGGTCGGCGGCGTCGTGGCCCCGTCCGAGCGCGCCGCGTACGGTCGTGACGCTGAGATAGAAAATCACGATCCCGACGGTCCACCACAGACCGTAGAAGGCGCGCACGAGAGCGCGGCGCGGCTGGGTCACTCGGTGCGCTCCTGGAATTCGCCGGCGAACCGGACGAAGAGCCAGAAGACCGCGGCGGCGAGCGCCATGTGGGCGCCCATCACGTACCAGACGTACTCGGGGGTCCCGGCGGCGTCGAACCGGCCGTAGAGCGAGGTGTAGATCACGCCGCTCGTCAGCCCGCCGATCGCCGTTCCCAGGAAATTGGAGCCCATGTAGAGGCCGGCTTTCTCCTTGGGAGCGATCCAGGTGATGTACTCCTGGATGCGGGGCGAGCAGATCATCTCGCCGAGCGCGAACCCGCCGATGCCCAGGAAGACCAGGCCAGGTGCCCCGGTCCGCGCCAGGCCGATGACGGCGAGACCGGCGCCCGCGATCAGGAAGCCGATCATGAACGACGGCATCGGGCGGAACTTCTCCGCGACGCGCGATACGGCGATCTGCAGCAGGATGATGAGCCAGCCGGTGTGCGAGACGGTCTCGCCCAGGACGCGGCGCACGCCCTGATCGTCGACGTGGGTGAAGAACCCGGCGATCCCCGGGCCGAGGACGGCGCTCATGCCGGCCGCCAGGCGGGCGGTGTCGATGTTCTTGTCGACGTAGAGCGCGCACAGATTGAAGAACGCCCAGAACGGCAGCCAGAAGAAGACGCCGAGCAGCAGCAGGAAGATCGCGAACCGGACGTCGCCGAGCGCCGTGCCGATGCCGCGCAGCCGGTCAGCCAGCGTCTCGCCGGTCGCCTCGCGCGGCGGCTCCTTGTAGAACAGGAGCGTGATCACCAGCATCACCCCGATGGAGGCGGCCCCCGCGAGGAAGGCGTAGTTCCAGGAGATGGCGCGCAGCTTCCCCAGGACGATCGGCCCGAACGAGCCGCCGATGTTGACCATGGCGTAGAAGATGCCGAACGCGAGCGTCTTGTTGGTCGAGTCGGAGGCGACCCGGATGGTCCCGGACACCAGCGGCTTGAAGATCCCCGCCGCCAGCCCCAGCGACAGCATGGTCAGCGCGATGCCCGAGAACGATCGCGTCAGGATGAGCAGCAGGATCGACGGCAGGTAGGCGAGGTACGAGACGATCAGGACCCGCTTGAAGCCGTACCGATCGGCGAACGAGCCGGAGATGATCGGGACCGTGTACGACAGGAGCAGGAAGATGCTCTGGATGATCCCGAGCTGGTCGCGCGAGTAGCCCAGGCTCGTCATGTAGATCCCGAACCCGAAGTAGATCCCGTAGTAGGCGAAACGCTCCAGGACCTCGATCAGGTTGGCGATCCAGAAAACGGGCGGGAACGGGGTTCGGCGCGTCATGTCACCTCGATGGCGCGGGCGGACGTGAGCGGCTCAGACGGTCCCCGGGCCCAAAAGCGCGCGCACGTCGCGCGGCGGGATCGTCCCGTACGACAGCAGGCGGTCGAAGAACGCGCGCTGCTTGAACCCTGAGCCGGCCGACCGGCGCGCGTCGTCGACCATGCGGGTCATCTCGACCAGGCCGACGAAATAGGTCGACAACTGCGTCGAGGTGACCTTGGCCCGCCGCAGCTTGCCCTTGGTCTCCGCTTCCTCCTGGAAGCCGGTGCGGCGCATCAGGTCGAGGGCCCAGCGATCGAGCTCCGCCTCGTTCTCGCCCGAGGCGTGGAAGCGCGCGTCGAGCAACGCGTTGAGCGGCGCCCGCAGCCCGTGCTTGAGGTGGATCAGCATGTTCTCCGGCTGCTCTTTCGCGTAGCCGGTGTCGTACATGAGGTTCTCCGCCAGCACCGCCCATCCCTCGGCGAAGGTGCCGGACGAGAAGATCTTCTTGTAGACGGTGGCGAGCGGGCTCTTCAGCGCGTGCCAGTACTGGACGTAATGGCCCGGGAAAGCCTCGTGGATGGCCAGCCCCTCGAGGGCGTAGTCGTTGTACTCGCGCAGGAACGACTCCTCGATGGCGCGATCGGCCTCGGGCGAGCCGCCGCGCGGCAGCGAGGAGATCCAGAAGGACTTTTTCAGATGGGGCTCGAGGGTGGGCGGCGGGTTGAAGAACGCCACCGCCATGCCGTCGAGAAATCCAGGCGTCGGCTCGATGGCGAAGTTGTCGTCCTCGGGGGGCAGGGTGACGAGGTCGGCGTCGCGGATGTGCCGCTTGATCCGGTCGACCGAGCCGCGCACGTATCCGAACAGGGTCTCGCGGGTCGGGTGGCGCCGCGACACGGCGTCGATCACTTCGGCGATGACGGCCAGGTCGCGCGCCGCGGCCGGCTCCTGGTGGCGATGTCCGGAGAACAGGCGGTCGTGAAGGGGCCCCGCGATCGCCAGCATGCGGGCGAGCGTGTCGTCGATCGCGGCGCGGGCGCGGCGGGCGATCTCCTCCGGCTCCATGTCCGACTGCAGGGTCAGCCGGAGCTTCCGGGTCCACAGATCGCGGCCCAGCCTCCAGTCGCCCGTCGAGCGCGGCAAAAGGTCGTCGCGCAGCCATCCCTGGAACGAGCGCAGCGCCTCGATCGCCCGGGTGTTGGCGGCGTGCAGGTCGGGGACGAGCGCAGGGGCGCGCTCGAACAGCGGCGGGAGGATGTCCTCGAAGAAGCGCAGGTTGCCGGCGCCGGTCTGCAGCACCATCTCGGTGACGATGCGCGGCGCCTCCCGCAGCATGGCGCGGGCGTTGGCCAGGTAGTCCGGCACGGCGCGCATCCGGCCGAGAAGCCCGGCCAGGCGCTCGGGCCAGGCGGGGGAGCCCGGCTCGGAGAGCGTCAGGTAGAGCGTCGCGTTGCCAAGCAGGTCGACGTGGAACTGCGGATCGCGCTCGTGCGGCCGGATCTCCTCCAGGCTGAAGAGCGTCCCGTCGATGTCGTTGAGGACCAGACCGAGATCGATGCGCGCCCCCGGCGACAGCCGCCCGGCGTCGAACGCGGAGAGGACGGCCCGGTGCCGGCGGGTCATGGCGGCGTGCGCCCGCACGGCGGCGTCGCTCCAGTCGTCGAGACGGTCGTCGTGGAGATGCAGGCCGACCGCGGTGGCCGCGGCCGGGTGGGCGCGGAGCATGTCGTCGAGATAGGCGTCGGCGGCGGCGTAGAACTCGCGCTCCGGACCGGTGACGCCGTCCGGAATACCGCCGGGGACGCGCGCGCCGGCCATCAGCCCTGCGCCGCCGCGTCGCGATCGGCGAGAAAGAGGAGCGATCCGTTCCGGGGCCTGACGCGCGCCGCCGGGAGCGTCGTGTCGCCGCCGAGCACCCGGCGCAGGGCCGGCGCCTTCGCGGCGCCCGCGATCAGGAACATCACCGCGGCCGCCTCGTTGAGGACCGGCAAGGTGAGCGTCACCCGGTCGAAGCCGGCGCCCGCCGTCGGCACCCCGACCGCCAGCCGGGAGGTCTCAGAAAGCGCGGCGCCGCCGGGGAACAGCGACGCGGTGTGCCCGTCGGCGCCCAGACCGAGCAGCACCAGATCGAATCGCGGCCGCTGGCCCGGCTCGAGGCGGAACACGTCGGACAGGATCCCCTCGTACTCCTCGGCGGCCCGATCCGGATCGGGGTTCTCGCCGCGGATGCGGTGCACCTGCTCCTCGGGGATCGGCACGTTCCGCAGCAGGGTCTCGTAGGCCATCTTCATGTTGCTGTCGGCGTGATCGGGCGGCACCTGCCGCTCGTCCGCGAAAAAGACGTGCACCGACGCCCAGGGCACGGCGGCGCGCGGCGGGGCGTCGGGGTCGGCCAGCCGCGCGTAGAGGGGGCGGGGCGTGCTGCCGCCGGCGAGCGCGACGGTGAAGCGGCCGCGCGCGGCCACCGCCGCCTGAGCGTGGATCACGAACTCGGAGGCGCCCGCCTCCGCGAGCGCCGCCGGTCCGGCCAGGACCCGCAAGGACGAAGGGGCGGTCAGGCGATCTGCCCCGCGTAGATCTTCATGATGGTGTCGAGCAGCTTCAGGGCGTCGGCCTTCTTCCTCTGGAACGAGTTGCGCCCGATGATCGATCCGAACCCGCCGCCGTCGCGGATGCCGCGCACCTCGGCGAGGATCTTCTCGTCGGTCTCCGACGGACCGCCGGAGAAGATCACGATGCGGCGGCCGTTGAAGGCGCACTGCACCACGTGGCGGACGCGGTCGGCGAGGCTCTCGATCGGCACCTTCTCCTTCTCGTACACCTTGCGCGCGGCCTCCTGGGCGATGTGGGAGGTCGGCAGCTTCACCTTGATGATGTGCGCCCCGAGCTGCGCCGCGATCTGGGCGGCGTAGCCGCAGACGTCGATGGCGGTCTCGCCCGCCTTGTCGAGCCCGGAGCCGCGCGGGTACGACCAGATGACCACCGCCAGGCCCTTCGCCTTGGCCTCCTCCGCCAGCGCGCGGATGCGCTCGTACATGCCGAAGCGCTCCGTCGAGCCGGGGTAGATCGTGAAACCGACCGCGGCGCAGCCGAGACGCAGCGCGTCCTCCACCGAGCCGGTCTGCGCCTGCGTCGGGTCCTTCTCCTCCAGGAGGGCATCCTTGTTGTTGAGCTTGAGGATGAGCGGCACCTGCCCGGCGAAGTCGCGCGCCCCGGCCTCGAGGAAGCCGAGCGGCGCCGCGTAGGCGTTGCACCCGGCCTCGACCGCGAGCTGGAAGTGGTAGCGCGGGTCGTAGGCCGGCGGGTTCATCGCGAAGGAGCGCGCCGGGCCGTGCTCGAATCCCTGATCCACCGGCAGGATGACGAGGTGGCCGGAGCCGCCCAACCGGCCGTGGCCGAGGAGACGCGCGATGTTGTTGAGCGTGCCCGGGCTGTCGCTGCCGTACCAGGAGAGGATCTCACGCACACGTTCGGTCGTGCTCACGATCGTTTCACCTCACGAAGCCGGGCCGGGGGCCCGTCCGGTGGACATGAACGCTTCGAACCGGGCGACCTCCTCGGCGCTGCCGAGAACGAGCGGGGATCGCTGATGCGGAGCCGTGGCCTTCACCTCGAGGATGCGGCCCGCCCCGGTGCTGGCGCGGCCGCCGGCCTGCTCCGCCAGAAACGCCAGCGGCGCGCACTCATACAGCAGCCGCAGCTTGCCGTCCTTGTTCTTCGGGTCGCCGGGATAGAAATAGATTCCGCCCTCGATGAAGCAGCGGTGCAGATCGGCGCACAGCGCGCCGATGTAGCGCAGCGAGTAGGGCCGCCCGCTCGCCGCGTCGGTGTCGGTCACCCAGTCGAGATAGGCCCTCAGATGGGGATGCCATTCCCGCTGCCGGCCGAGATTGGCGCTGAAGGTCCGGCCGCGCGGCGGACAGCGGAGCGCCGGGTGCGTCGCCACCCAGGCGCCGTGGTCCTCGTCCAGGGTGAAGGCGGCGGCGCCGTCGCCGGCGCTCAGCGCGAGGATCGTGCTCGGCCCGTAGAGGATGTATCCCGACGCGGCGATGTCGGAGCCCTGCGGCACGGGCACGCCGGCGCGCCGCCGGCAGATCGAGAAGATGGTTCCGAGCGGGCCGTCGATGTCGGTGTTCGAGGAGCCGTCGATCGGATCGGTGCACAGGACGAACGGCGCGTCGGGTGTCGCGGTCGGCACCGGCTGATCGTCCTCCTCCGAGATGATCGCCGCGATCGGCCCGCCCTTCCGGAACGCGTCGAGGACGACCTCGTTGCCGGCGATGTCGAGCTTCTTCTGGCGGTCGCCGGTGATGTTCTCGCTCCCGGCGTAGCCGGTCTGCCCGTCGAGCGCGATCCTCCGGACCTCGCGGGCGATGACCTTCCCGGCGGCGGCGAGGGAGTCGACGACGTCCGCGACCTGGCCGGCCCGGTCCTTTTCGAGGCCGCGCGCCTTGAGGACGTAGTCGCGCGGCGTCATGCGCCCATCCCCGCCGCGGCGTGACGCGCCGCGCCCAACAGGGCCGTCTGGTCGTTGAGCACGACCCGGACCGGGATCGACTCCATCAGGGGCCGCATCCGTCCCTTGTCGGTGAAGCTCTGCATGAATCGCCCCTGCGCGAGCCGCGTCGCGATGCGCGGCGCGATGCCGCCGCCGACGTAGAGCCCCCCGGTCGCCATGGTCACGAGCGCCAGGTTGCCGGCCTCGGCCCCGTAGGCCGAGATGAAGAGATCGAGCGCGGCCGTGGCGAGGGGCGACCGGCCTTCGGTCGCCGCGCGCGTGATGGCCGCGGCCGGGTCGCCCCGGCGCATCGCCTCCGACAGGGCGGCGTCTTCGGGGCGATCGCCCCGCTCGCTCAGGTAGGCGTAGATGCTCACGAGGCCCGGCCCGGAGACGACTCGCTCCCAGGAGACACGTCCGAGACGCGCCCGCAGCCAGCGCAGAAGCCCGTCCTCGGTCTCGTCGCGCGGCGCGAAATCGGCGTGCCCTCCCTCGGTCGCGAACGGCAGATGCCGCTGTCCATCCCAGAAAAGCCCGGCCTCCCCGAGGCCGGTGCCGGCGGCAATGATAGCGGAATTGCCGGAGGCGCCGGGAGACCCCGCCGCGAGAATCAGGAGATCCTCCGGCCCCAGCCCCGCCA
>Ga0134121_10000460_pt1 | contig 47348 bp, 41 predicted proteins | sample KB301_FD_96463 | JGI IMG/M metagenome (GOLD analysis project Ga0134121, IMG submission 96463) | Terrestrial soil microbial communities without Nitrogen fertilizer from Kellogg Biological Station, Michigan, USA - KB3-0-1 | ecosystem: Environmental > Terrestrial > Soil > Unclassified ...
CATGTCGACGAAGAAGAAGCCGCTGTAGAGCGACGCGATCAGCGCCAGGAAGATGAAGAGCGTCCACACGGGGTGGGCGCGCTTGCGCTCGATCTCCTGCTCGACCGCGACGGGGATCCGCGCGGTGACCTTGCGGTTGACGCCCGTCATGCCCGTGCGCTTGCGGGGCGGCGGGGGAGGAGGCGGCGGCTCTTCCTCGACGGCCTCGGCCGCGACGGTCTCCTCGGCGGCCTCGTCGGCGAGCTTCAGCGGCTCGGTCGACAGGCCGGTGTCGGTGTCTTCCTCGATGAACGTCTCTTCCTGGTCGGAGCCGACCTCTTCGGACGGCACGACGAGGTCCTCCTCCTCGCGCCGGCCCTTGCCGCCGACCGCGGCGAGCTGGGCGGACGTGTCGGAGAGGGCGGCCGTCTCCTGGCCGATGTCCAGGTCCAGGACCGTCTCGTCCGTGGTCTCGGAGGAGGGGGTGGACGGAAGGATGATCGTGGGCTCCGTGATGCGCCCCTTCTTGAGGCTCTCCACGTCCTCCTTCTTGAACTTCATCTTGTTCTCGTCGCGGAAGGCGCGGAGTTCGCCTTCCGAAACCATGCGCTTGAGCTCTTCTTCGCCGAGCTCCAGCTCCTTCATCACGTCTTCGAAACTGAAATAGTCCACCGCTGTGCCTCCGAATAACGCCCTAAAATATTGCCGAGCCTATTTGTCCTTGGAATCGCTCTTCTTCTCGGTCTTCTTGAGCTCTTCGATGATGTCCTTCACGTGCGGCTTGTCGTTGCCGTATTCGACCACGTCCATGTCGAACGAGACGTCGCGCACGGCCACGAGCTTGATCGACCGGGCGCCGTTCTGGATCTGGTAGCAGCAGAGCGTGATCCGCTCGGACTTGGCCATGACGCCTTTGGCGTCCGCGCCGGACTGGGCGGCCCGCTTGTAGATCATCCACAGGATGTCCTGGGTCTGCGTCTGGGAGCCGCCGGTGCCCATCATGAGACCCTGGCCGGTGTTGTCCGTCGCCTGGGGAGCGGCCCAGGCCTGGGGTTCCCGGTTCTGGCCGATGACGACCGCCAGGAGCACTGCGATGACGCCGGCCATCATGCCGGTCGCGACGTACGTCCACCTGCTCTGCATCTATCCGCGCCTCCGTAGAGAGTCTCTCTGAGACCCTCCATTTGACACCCGTCCCGCGAAGGGTGTCAAGCGAATTCACCGCTCTTCCTCCCTAGACGCCGGGCGGCGAATAAACCCGGCAACAATCTCTCTATTTTTCCGTGATCTGGACGCCCCGGACCACGACGTTGTCGAACTGGCCCAGGTCGTCGAAGGACCCCACGCCCACCCGCCCCTTGAGGAACGTCTTGTTGGTCGCGATCTGCACCGGGGTCTTCATGTCGTCCCAGTAGACCTCGATGGTTCCATCGGCCGTTTTCCGGACGACCTTGACATGATGCCAGTCGTCGGTCCAGTTGGTCCCCTCGGTCGTCCGGGTCGAGATCATCATCCGGTCGGCGCCGTTGACGATGAAGATCTGGTTTGCCTGCTTGTCGGTCCGCTTGCCGAGGTGCGAGTAGTAGAAGTGATCGTTGTCCTGGTACCCGAAGATGAAGACCAGGTCCCGGTGGGGGTAATCCTTCACCGTGCTCTTCGCGTCGACCTCCAGCACGAAGTCGCCGACGACGACGTCCTTGAGGAGCGCGACGCCGAACGGGCTCCGGTGGGGCGTCTTGGGCGTCGTCTTCTCGACGAGCCCGAGGCTTTTGCCCTTGTCGGTGTCGACGACCTTCCACGCCTTCGGATCGCTGAACTCCCACTTGTCGGCGCCCTTCTCGAAGTCCTCGGTCAGAAGGACCGGAAGCTCCTGGGCACACCAGACCAGCACGCAGCAGACGGCGAATCTCATCATGGGCGGGGTTCTCCTTTCCCGAGGTAAGGGGGTTCTCCCGTACTTTAGGCGGGAGAACGCCCCACCCTTCTACGCTCGGGAACGGAGATCAGGGGTTGCGGCGCGGCTGCTCCCGCTCGGCCCGCTCTTCGCGTTCCTTCTCCTTGCGCTGCTCCTCCTCCCAGGCCTTCTTCAGCTCCGCGGGAGAGAGGCTCTTGTTGTGACCGGCGATGGTCAGCTGCACCGGCTTGCCGTCCCAGGTGGTCTCGCGGGTGTCGACCAGGTCGAACGAGGTGCCGTTGTTGGCGGCCTTGTAGAGGGAGAGCGTCGTCCGGTCGTACTCGCCGGCCCGGTTCTTGCCCTTTTCCTGGCGGAACACCCAGCAGAGGTCGTTGGTGTTCGGCGTCGCCCCGCCCGTGGCGACGATCACGACCGGACCGCCCGCGCCGGCGCCTCCGGCGGGACCCGCCTGCGCCTCGGCCTGAGGAAGGAGTTCCGATCTGGAGCAGCCGAACGCCACCAGCGCCGACAGGAGGCCGATCGCCACGCCCGACATCACGAACAGGGCCTGCTTCATACATCCCCCATGTAAAACAGAGGCTGACCCCGCTCGTTCTGCTCTTCGACGCCGCGAATTCGGGCCGGGTTCCGAAAATGTGCGTTGCTTTTCCCGACGGAGAGGGTTTAGATTTTTGTATGAGCGGGATTCTGGTCGCCGCACTGCTCCTGACCCAGGAACCGATCCAGACCCAGATCGACGAGGCCCTCCGGCAGTTCGAGGCCGCCGCCCAGGTCGATCAGGCCCTGACGCTCCTCTCCTCCCAGCTCCTGGCCCTCGGCGCCCAAGCCACGAATCCCATCGCCCGCCGCCTGGCCCAGGACCTGCGCGACGGCATGGCCTCCGCCGCCGCCCCCGCGCTCATCGACGCCCTCATGGGACGACCCGAGGGGCTCGGTCCCCTCCAGGCCGCCTTTCGGGACGTCTCGACCTCCGCCGCCGGCCGCGTCGAGCTGGCGGACGCGCTCCTCCACCTCGACGACGCCATGAGCTGGCGCGCCGGACTGCTCACGATCGCCGCCGATGACCGCGCCTCGCTCGGCGACCGACTCCACGCCTCGAGGGTGCTCCTCGGCGCCGAGGACCCCAAGATCCCGGACCTCCTCCGCGACCTCGTCGACCGGCTGCCCGGACGGTCCGAGGCCGAGCAGCAGCAGGTCGCCGACTTCCTCTCCGCCGTCAACAGTCCGCTCTCCCGCGAGCTCCTCGCGGTCATCGCCGCGGCCCGGCGCGGCACCGACGAGCCGAACGTCGTCGTCATCGACGACCCGGAGCGGCGTTCCGAGCCGCCGCCGCCCCCGCGCCCGCCTCCAAAAAAGAAGGAGACACGGCGCGAGACTTTCTTTACCATGCCCACCATCCTCGCCGGAGGAGTGACCGTGGTCCTGCTGGTCCTCCTCGGGATCGAGATCCTGCGAAAGGGATAGGCAGACCATGACCAAGAACGAAGTTGCCGGACAGCTCCGCAGCCTCCTCGCCCGCCTGGAGTCCCTCCGGGACTCTCTTTGACGTCGATAAGAAATCCGCGCGCTTCAAGGAAATCGAAACCCTGATGGGCGGCGCCGACTTCTGGAACAACCAGGAGGCCGCCCAGAAGGTCGTCGCCGAGCTCAAAACCGTCAAGAGCGTCGTCGAATCCTACCGCAAGCTCCACACCGAGCTTGAGGACGAGATCGGCCTCATGGAGATGTCCGACGACGTCAAGGACGCCGCCCACATCAAGGAGACCGAGGAGAAGCTGGATGGCCTGGGGAACCGCGTGCGCGCCACCGAAGTCCAGGCGCTCTTCAACGGATTCAACGACGGCCGCGACGTCTTCGTGTCGATCCACCCGGGCGCCGGCGGCGTCGACGCCGCCGACTGGGCCCAGATCCTCGAGCGGATGTACCAGCGCTGGTTCGCCAGGAACGGGTACCAGGTGGAGGTCGTCGACCGCGAAGAAGCCGAAGAGGCGGGCATCCGCCGCGTGGTCTTCGACGTCAAAGGGCCTTTCGCCTTCGGCTACCTCAAGAGCGAGATCGGCGTCCACCGCCTGATCCGCAACTCGCCGTTCGACGCCAACCACCGCCGCCAGACGAGCTTCGCGTCGGTCGACGTCGTCCCCCAGTACGAGGACGTCGACGTGGAGATCGACGAGGCCGACCTCCGCATCGACACCTATTCGGCGGGCGGCCCCGGCGGCCAGCACGTGAACAAGACCCAGAGCGCGGTCCGCATCACCCATCTCCCGACGGGCGTGGTGGTCCAGTGTCAGAACCAGCGGTCGCAGATCATGAACCGCAAGTCGGCGATGCGCGCGCTCGCGTCGAAGCTGCACCAGCTCGAGGAGGCCAAGCGGGACGCGGAGTTGACCAAGATGTACGGCGAGAAGGGCCAGATCTCCTTCTCGCACCAGGACCGGTCCTACACCATGCAGCCCTACACGCTCGTGAAGGACGAGCGGACCGCCCACCAGACCGGCAACATCCAGGCGGTCCTCGACGGGGCGATCGATCCGTTCATCGAGGCGTTCCTTCGCTGGAAAGGCCGGAAATACTAAAAGCACCGGATCGGGTGGCCCCGGTCCGGCGCTTTCCAGGAAACGCCCGACTTCAGCGCTTCTGAATGGCGATGTTGGATTCCTCGAGGGCGAGGGTTCTCAGCGCCGTGAAGGCGGCGCGCGACTCTTCCTTGCGGCCGCGCGGCGTCCACGAGCTGCCGGCGTCGGTCGTCCGCTTGAACTGCTCCATCTTCTGCTGCCAGGTCTTCCACTCCGCGGAGTTCTCGCCGCGCCACATGTAGAGCGCGCTCGTGCCGAGATACGCCGCGATCGGATCCGCGGGGCCCCTCTCGGCCACGCGGCGGGCCGCCGCGCAGACCCGGTCGGTCTTCGCCGAGTACGGATCGAGCGCCATCTGCGCCCGGAGATAGACCGCGTCCGCCGCGCCGTCGACCGACCTCTCGAGCAGCTTGATCGTCGCCAGGTCGACCTCGAGCCGCAGGTCCTTCGCCAGCATGATCGCGGGCGCCGCGAGCGCCGCCAGGCCGCGCTTCTCGAGCAGCTGCGGCTGGTCCGACAGCCAGCTTACGGCCTTCTGCAGCATCTCCCTCGTGCCCGTCAGGTGGGGATGCCACCGCGCCAGCCGGCCCAGCGCTTCGGCCGCGAAGACGTGGTCGTAGAACGTCTCGCCGATCTGGCCGTTCCGAGCCTGAGCCTTGTGGAGGATCTCGATCGCCGCCTTCAGCGCGTCCTCGAACTGGCGGCGGTCCTGGTCGTTGAGCCCGTACGCGCTGCTCACCTCGAGCGCCTGGAGCGCGAGCGCCGTCACGCCCGCGGGCGTCAGCGCGAGGTCGCCCTCCTTGAACGGCGTGAGCTGCTTGATGTTGCCCGACAGCCAGCGGAGCGACTCCAGCAGCGAGGCGTCGGCCGACGCCGCATAGAGGTCGACCAGCTGCGGGATCAGCGTCGGCAGGCCGAGCTTGCCGTCGCCCTCCTTCTGCTGCTTCCGCTGCTTGGGCGGCGCGAAGAGCGGCTGGCTCGCCGCGATCGTGCGGTCGAGGCCGAACTGGCCGTACATCTCGTCCGTCTCGAGGACGAGGAACGCCGTGTAGGGCGTCATGATGCGGTGCTCGCGCGAGAGCGCGGAGACCGCGCTGCGGATCGAATCGGTCTCGCCCGACAGGAACGCCTCGTCGAGCAGCGCGCCGATCTGGCGGCCCGCCCAGACGTACGACGCGGAAGCCCAGCCGTCATGCTTCTCGGGGAAGTCGAGCGTCCGCGTCAGCCGGACCTCGCGGTCGCCGACCCGGCCCGTCAGCGTCACGTCGTGGGCCCCCGGCACCCGGTACCGGCCCGCGACCAGGATGGGCTCGTCGGCGAACTGGAACCGCGGCGCGTGGACCGCGAAGACGTCGGCGCCGCCGAACTCGATCTTCGCGCCGGTGAGCACCGGACGCGAGAACCGCTGCTGGGCCGACCGGAGCACCTTCTCGATGCCGTTCTCGTCCGCCGCCTGGCAGTCGCCGCCGGTGCGGCGCGCCAGCGTCTCGAGCGTCCGCTCGCTGGTCGTCCCGACCTGGACGCCGTAGAGGACCGTGTCCGGATCGAGCGCCGGGAGGCACTGCTTCACGATGCCGCCGGGGTCGAGGCAGCCCGCGCTCGCCGTGCCGTCGGAGACGACGAAGACGACCCGCGGGCTCGTCGCCTTCACGGACGCGACGTCGAGGATCGCCTTCGCCAGGTCCGTCCGCCCCTGGGGACGCAGCTTCTGGAGGAAGGCCGCCGCGGCCCGGACGTTCGCCGCCGAGGGATCCACCGACGTCTTCTGGAACCGCTGGATCTCGGAGTTGAAGGCCACGACGTTGAAGCGGTCCTTCGGGCCGAGCTCGCGGAGGCCGTCCACGACCGCCGCGCAGAGCCGGTGGAAGAGCTTCTCGTCCATGCTGCCGGAGGCGTCGAGGAGATAGACGACCTCGCGGGAGACGCGGTCCACCGTGGCGTTCGCCAGGTCGGGCGAGACGCTCAGGAGGAAGTAGCCGTCGTTGCCCGCCGTCCGGTGGGCCATGAGGGTGAGGTCCTGGCCTTCCGACCGGGCCTCGTACTTGATCACCAGGTCGCGGTCGAACGCGACGTTCGTGCGGTCGCCCTTCGCGGCGAAGCGCGCGGGACTCTTCTTCACGACGGCCAGGCCGCCGCCCTCAATCTTCGTCACCGGGGCGGCAGCGTGGACGTCGACGTGCACCGAGAACTGATCCATCTTCCGAGCCCGCTCCTCCGGGATGGAGAAGGGGAGCGTGTAGCTGATCTGCCCCGAGAGGCAGGGGAGCACCTCGACGTACCGGGTGAGGAACTTCATCTGGCCGCCGTTCGCCGGGATCGGAAAGACGCGGACGCGCCAGACGTTGTCGCGCACGTGGTCGACGATGCCCGGGTCCTTCTTGCGGTCGACGATCGACCGGTAGACCTCCTCGGCCCGCTTGCGGTCGATCATCTCGCCCTTCATGATCCGGCCGTTGATCCACATCTGGAACTCGACGATCGCGGCGCCGGGCGGGACGGCGAAGACGTAGGTCCCTTCGCGCTCGCGGTTGTCGAGGTTCTCGAAGACCTGCGTCACCGTCGTGGCGGCGATGCGGTCGTGGATCTCCACGCCGACCTCGTGAGCGACGGTCCGGACGGGGCCGCCGCTGACCAGGTCCTGGGCGAGGGCGGGCGAGGCGAGGAGCACGAGGGCGATGAAAGTCTTCATGACGCAATCCTCCCAAAGCGAGCGCACTGATCGTGCGACGCCTCAAGAGTGACGCGCCGTGCAGGGTTCCGGTAAAGCCGGATTTGATTTATTTGTCGCTCTTCCCGGCGACCAGCACGATCTCCTCCCCCCGGCCCCCGAAGGGCGCCAGAAAGTGTTCGAGAAGTCCGAACAGAAGGGCGGCGATGCGCAGCGCCGGGGATCCCCCGGTGCGACCCAACGATTCCGCATCCCCGCCCCGCGACAGGGCGAGCGATGCCAACCAGAACCAGGGGGCTCCGCGCGAAATCGTCCAGACGGCTTTCGGAATCAGTCCGGACCGGGAAGCGCACTCCCGAAGCGACTGCGGCGAAAAGAGCATCAGATGTCGGGGAACCTCCCAGCCTCTCCAATGCTTTCCGAACTGGACTCGGGACAGCGCTCGCACATTCGGAGTGGTGATCACGATCCGGCCGCCCGGGTTCAGCCACGACGCACAGCGCTTCAACGCGGCGACGGGATCGTCGAGGTGTTCGATCACATGCGTGACGGAAATCGCATCGAACGTGCCCAACCCTTCCAGGGGATCCATCAGGGAACCCCGGTGGACGCGGATCGAGGAGTTCCGGCCGAGGCTGGAGCACGCTTCCGGGTCGGCTTCGATGCCTTCCACGTTCCAGCCGAGGGAGGCCATTTCTTTGAGGAACCGACCGGCCCCGCAGCCGACGTCGAGCCATCGCCCCCCTCGGCGGAGCGTCGTCCAGGCGATCGTGCCTCCGGCGAGATCCCGCATCGGCCAGACGCAGGCCAGGAGCCAGGCCAGGAACTTCTGCGGCCAGGTCCCTCGAAAGGGGTATCCGAACAGCCCGGAACGGACGACGTGGAACAGCGGAAGGGCCCAGGCCCACCAATCCCCGCCCGCATCGGATCCCGCCCCCGCGTGCGTGTGATAGTTTCGGTAAAGCTTCGGGAGATCTTCCGGCAGAGGCAAGGGGTCGAGCCAGATCAGGTCGCAACCCTCGCACCGGCGATGCGACCACTCTCCGGGGACTCCGTAGAGGACATCCCGCATTCCGGCATGGAGCACGTGCCCCGAGCGGCCGCAGAACGGACACCGCGGGTTGGCACAGGTCCGGATGGACTCCGAAGGCAGGGTCATCCCGGTCCCTCGATCCGTTCGTAGAGATCCGGGGTCTGCAGTCCGGGCTCGAGGGCGGCCCCTTCGGACCATTCGTTCCAGGAGTTCAGCAGGAACCAGCCCTGTTTCGCCTTCATCTGTTCCGCCAGGCGAACGAAGGCGGCGTAGTCGCCGTCGCGATGAGTCACTTGAACCGCGCTGCCGCGGTATCGCGGATAGTTGTTCCAGGAGAAGAAAAGTCCCCGGCGGACGGGCAATCGATACGCCTGTTCGAGCGCCGTGACGAAGTAGTCCTTCTCGACGAGGTCCAGGTACTCCTGATAGCTGAGGGAGATGCTGGGCTGCGACCGCCCGCGCCGGACCCGGTCCACCGCGCCGGTGACGTGATCAAAGACCCAGGGAACGCGGTTCTTCAGCGCGATCGCCGCCCGCATTCCCCAGCCGCGGTGGCGGGATCGCATGACGTTGATGAACAGCCGGGGCTGAAACTCCACGCAGAAATCGAAGTCTCGGCCATCGAACGTCGGGTCGATGTAGGGAACGCAGAATCCGATCAACGGATCCACATCCGCCTCGGCGAACGCCCGCCGGTACGTCCGAAGGAACTCGGAGACTCCGGGGATATCGAACGGCGCGTAGAGGACGAAAATCGGACGTCCATTCTCGCGAGCGTAGGAAGGATGGCGGAACAGGGTTGCCAGACGGCGGACGTGGGTCGTCACGCACTCGCGGCTCAGGGAATGGTGTTGCCGGAGGATGATCTGCCGCGGCTTGCCGATCCAGCGTTTCGACCAGCTCTCGTTCGCCCAGATGATGAAGAAGGGGGGAACCGGTTCGCGACCGTCGAGGATGAATCGTTCGACGCCGTTCAACACGAACCGACCGTCGAAGAAATAGTGGTACAGAGCCATCGCCGGCCAGGCGCTGCTCCGGACGGAGGAGAACTGTCGCGAGATGCATTCCTGGTCGGCGAGATCGTAGCAACCGGCGGCGGGAAGGAACCGCGATCGGAGAGGCTCCTCCAATTGTCGGATCAGGTCCCAATCGGTGAATCCCGGATACCAGGCCCCATCGTTGATAGGGTCCCGGCAGAACTGCGGGAAGAAGGTCAAAAAGGGTCCGGTCACGTTCGCGCTTCGAGCCTGAGATCGTGCTCTGGCGCACTCTACTTACCCGACAATCCTCCTCTTTGCAAGCTCTCGAACCCGGACTATTTCCTCTGGGACGCTCCGAAGACGTTCGCGTACCGGTAGTAGATCTCCAGCGTCAGCGTGTTGATCGCCGTCGCCCAGACGCGGCCGCCCGGCTCGGCCCAGCGGGACATCGGCGACCACGAGCCGTTCGCGCAGCCGTCGTCGTTCGTCTTCTGCGACGGCACCAGGGCGTTCTTCATCGGCTCGTTCCACTTCCTCCACATCGGGCCGTCCGGGCCGTCGTATTGGAACATCGCCTGCGATCCGAAGTACCAGTAATTGAAGTCGACGTTCTTCTCCTTCCAGTCCGGCAGGTCGGCCGCCAGCAGCGAGACGCCGTTCAGCGCGGGTTCGGCCTTGCGCTTCTGGAGGAAGATGCGGCTGACGATCCCCACCGCGGTCATCGTCGGATGGGGCTCGCCGCCGGCGCCCGGCAGGGCCATGTAGCCCGCGGGCATGTAGCCGTCCCGGGCCGTGACGTCGGTGAGCCAGCTGAGGGCGCCTTCGTACGCCGTCCGCGGGAAGCTCAGCTCCGCGAGATCCGCCGACTTGAGCGCCATCACCGCCCAGCCGGTCACGGAGGTGTCGCTGTCGCCCGACTTCGCCGTGTAGCGCCAGCCCTTGCCGGGATTCTGGGCCGCGATCAGGAAGTCGACGGCCTTCTGAGCCGGCTCCTTGAGCGGAGCGGAGGCCGTCATGCCGAACGCCTCGGAGAGCGCGATGGTCGCGATCGCGTGGTTGTACATGTACTTCGGACTCCGCTCGCCGAGACAGCCTTCGGGATCCTGCTGGCCGATCAGGAACTGCAGGCCCTTCTTGACGACCTCGCCGAAGCTCAGGCTCTTCCGGGGATTCGACGGGTCCGGGAACACGTCCTTGGAAAGCTGCGTGTAGCCCGCACCGAGGAACGCCAGCACGGACAGGCCCGTCACGCCCACGGTGGAGTCCTTGTCTCCGGTTCCGGAGCACTTGAGTCCGGCGCAGCAGCTGTTGTAGTCCGAGGGGCTCCAGCTCCCGTCGGGCGCCTGGTGGCGGGCGAGCCACTTGAGCGACGCGAGCACCGCGGTCTCGGTCGCGCGCGTGCCGCCGCCGCGGGCCACGAGGTTCTCCCGGCCACCGAAGCGTCCGCCGTAGCGACCGCCCCCTCCGCCTCCGACGCCCTGGCCCATCGTGTCGTACACGCCTTCCTTGCCGGCCTGACGGTCGCGGAATCCGCCGGCCTCGCCCTTCAGATAGCTCAGGTAGTCCTTGGAGTCGGACTTCATGTGCTTGTAGTCCTCGTTGTCCGCCGACTCGTTGTGATCCGACTCCTTCGCCTCGGGGAAGAAGATCGCGGGCTCCTTGACGGGAGCGTCCGCATCTCGGGGGACTCCTCTCCGTTCGTAGGCCGGCGGCGGGGGCGCCAGGACGGTCGTGGTCGGCGGCTTGTAGGTGTTGCCCTTCCGGTCGATGCCGTGCTGATCGTACGCCGCCTCGTTCTCGAGCACGAGGAAACTGGTGTAGGGCGTCGCGATCCGGTACTGCTTCGCGAGCGCGATCACTTCGTCCACAATCTCCCGGTTCTCGCCGTGCTTGCGGATCTCGTCGAGCAGCGAGGCCACCTTGCGCATCGCCCAGAGGTACGGGATCGCGGGCGCGACGTCGACCCGCTCGGGGAACGTCAGCTGCTGTTTGAGGACCATCGGCTGGGCGCCGCAGCGGCCCTTGAGCGTGACCTCGAACGTGCCGGCCTTGCGGTACCGGCCCATCACCATGAGCTGCGTGCCCGCGAAGAGGTCGCCGAGCGCGCGGGGATGGACGGCGGAGACCTCCGCCTGGCCCCAGTCGATGCTCATCTCGGAGATCACCGGCGTGGCGATCTTCTTCTGGAGGCGCGACACCTTCTCCTCGATGTTCTCCCGGTCGTCGACGAACTCCGCGACCGCATGCGTCTTGTCGGCGAGGTCCTCGAGGAGTCCGCGGTTCAGCATGCCGCCGACGCCGAACGTGAAGATGCGGACGCCGGCGAGGTTGTTCGCGGCGACGTTGCGGAGGATCTGGTCCGGCATCGTGACGCCGGTGGTGGGCTCGCCGTCGGTGAGGAACAGGATCAGGTGGGGCCGCCCCTCGCCGGCCTTGTGCTGCAGCGCGCGGAGGAGCGCGTCGTTGATGTTCGTGCCGCCCGAGGCGTCGAGCGCGTCGACGAACCTCCCGGCCCGCGCCTTGGCATCGTCGTCGGCCGCGACATGGGCGTTCTCGAACGTCGTCACGCCCGTCGCGAACGAGAGGACGTTGAACCGGTCGTCGGGGTGGAGCTTCGAGAGGCAGAACTTGAGCGCCGCCTTGGCCTGGCGGATGCGCGTCCCCTCCATCGAGCCCGACGTGTCGAAGACGAAGGTCATGTCCTTCGGGATGCGGACCGGGGTCGACGTGGGCGTGAGGAGGAGCATGAACGTGCCGTCCTCATCCTTCGGCCGGTGGGCGACGAGGTCCATGCCGCTCGCGGCCCGCTCGATCCGGTAGGCGATCTCGAGGTCCTTCGAGAGGTTGATCTGACGGCCGGTGAACTTCACCTCGGCGGTCGACTCCGCCTGGCGCGCGACGTCCGCCGGGTGGGTAGGACAGGTGACGTCCTTGATCGGCACCGCGCTGCTGAGCCTCCACCGGAACTCGAAGTGGTCTGCCTTCGTCTCCGCCGCGCCGCCCGGGACCATTAGCGGATAGACGTAGCGGCACGAGCCGGCGTCGTACGGGACCCGCTCGACGTACGTCAGCTCGATCTTCTGCGTCGAGTTCGCGAAGATCGGGAAGACGCGGACGCGGAAGATGTTGGCGCCGACGTGCTCGAGCAGGCCGGGGTCCTTGGACTGGCGGACGATGCCCTCATAGATGGAGCGGGCCCGCTCCTTCTCCAGCAGCTCGCCCCGGATCAGCTTGCCGTTGACGGTCATGGAGAAGTCGATGATCGAGGCGCCCTTGGGGACGGGGAAGAGGTAGTGGGCTTCGAGGGTCGCGGGGTTGTCGTTCGCGAAGATCTGCTCGACGCGGGTCATCGCGATCTGGTTGTCGACGGTGACCTCCACCTTATGGGAGGCGACGCGCAGCGGGCCGAATCGCCGGTCGGTCGGGATCATGTCGCCCGCCCACGCGGCGGCGGAGGCGGAGGCGAAGAGGGCGACGGCGGCGGCGATCGTGCGCATGGGAACCTCCAATCGTTGGAGGTAGGAACGGGCAGCCCGGCGGAAGGTTCAGCGTCGGTCTACTTTTCGTCGGTCCCGAACCGCAGGACGTGTCGGTAGTAGGTCTCGAGCGTGAGCGCGTTGATGGCCGTCGCATAGACCCGGCTGTTCAGATAGAAGGACCACCGGTCCTTCGGCGCCCAGGAGCCGTTTTCTTCCTGGGTCGTCAGGAGGACGGGCTTCAGCGCTTCATTCCACGCTTTCCACTCGGCGCTGTCGGGACCCTGGAGCGAGAAGATCGCCAGGCTGCCGAAATGCCAGTAGCAGAAATCGGTGCTGTTCTTCTTGGCCGTGGGAGGATCCTTCGTCAGGAACGGGAGCGCCGCCTCGAGTCGCTCTTTGGGCCTCCTCTTGATCATGAGGAACCGGCCGTAAAGCTCCATCGCGGTCGGCGTGGAGTGCCACTCCCACTCCGCGTCGGAGCCCAGCGGCAGATGGATCGGGCCGCGATGGGTGTAGCCGACCCGCCCGGCGTTGTCCGTGGCTTCGTCATACCAGGCGATCGCTCCCTCATAGACGGACTTCGGGAACGCCAGCCCGGTCCGTTCGGCCGCGCGGAGCGCGGTCACGGCCCAGGTGGTCACGGACGTGTCGTTGTCGCCCGCCTGGTGAGAGTATCTCCACGCCTTTCCCGGATTCCGGGCGGCGACCAGAAAGTCCACCGCCTTCTGAGCGGGCTTTCCATAGGTTTCGGGCGCGCTCATGCCGTGGGCTTCGGCGAGGGCGGCGGTCGCGAGGATGTGGCCGTACAGATACTTCGAGCCGCGCGTCCCGATGCATCCCTCTCGATCCTGGGCCGCGAGAAGGAATTGCAGACCACGCCGGACCGGCTCTCCGAACGTCTCGGATTTCGGGCCGTGGCCCGCGCCGAGGAAGGCAAGCACGGCGAGCGCCGTCACGCCGACGGTAGAGTCCTCCTCCGGGGCCTCCCAGGAGCGGTCGGCCTTCTGGTTTTTCACCAGCCACTCGAGCGCCTTCTGCACGGCCGCTTCAGTTTCCTTCGAGCCGCCACCGCGCTCCAGCAGGTGCTCGCGATGCTGGGGCAGCCGGGATTCGAAGGGAGAGCGCTCCTGCTGCAGGGCGGCCAGGAATACCGTCGCGCAGATCGCGATCATGAAAGGTTCATACCACGGGGTCGGTTCCGGTTGACCCTCAATCCGAATCGCATCGGCGCGGGGCTTCTGATACATTGTCGCCACCCATATGGGCACCGATACCGACATCCTCGGCCCGTCCAAGGAGTTCGTCAAAACCTCCTGGAGCCTGGTCCGCTCCCTCCGCAAGGGGGAAGGGTGGGATCCGCTCATCCGCCTCTACTGGAAACCTCTCTACTTTTATGTGCGCCGCCGCGGGATGGACAACGAGACCGCGAAGGACCTCATCCAGGAGTTCATCACCCACCTGATCGAGCGCCGCTCGATCGAGAAGGCCGACCCTTCCCGCGGACGGTTCCGCACGTTCCTCCTGGCTGCGCTCGACAATTTCCTCGCCGACTGGAAGAAGAAGGAGACGCGGCAGAAGCGCGGTCGCGGCGCCCCCGTCCTCTCGTTCGATTTCGCCGGCGGCGAGCGCGACTACGCGGGGGAGGTCCAGGCCGCCGAGACGCCCGAGACGCTGGCATGCCGGGCGTGGGCCCACGGGCTCCTCGACCAATGCCTCCTCGAGCTCGACGGCCATTCGACTCACGTGGCCGCCCTCCGGATGCGCCTCAAGGGGGCCGACTATCGCCAGATCTGCGAGCAGACCCGCCTGTCGGACTCCATGGCCCACCTCGCGGTCCATCGCCTCAGCCGCGAATTCGGCGAGATCCTCGGCCGCCGCCTCCGCGAACTCTGCCCCGATCCGGCTGAATTCGAGGCGGAGCTGTCGGAGTTCATGAACCTGATCGCCGCCCCCCGGTCGTAAATCCCCCCTCCGGAATTCCCTGAAAGATTCGATCCGCAATGTCGTAGATAGGGTCGCCCTGAGGTGCGTCCGCGTCCCGCGGCGCGCCTGGTCGGGAGAGGGGGGACGGCCGGTGGTGTCCCAGAGCCCCCCTCGTCTTCGATCCGGGCGGGAATGGATCAAGGAGGGGTTGTGGGCCAGGATCTGCCGGTCATTCTCGTGGTGGAAAGGGAAGGCGGGGAATTGCGGTCCCCCTCCCGGCTCCTCCAGGAACGATTCAAAGTGGTCACCTGCCCGGTCGAGTCGGTGGCGCTCGAGTACGTCACGGAGAGCCGTCCGGCGGCGGTGCTGCTGGACGCGGACACGTACTACCTCGAGGGCGCGGGCATCCTGGAGCGGTGGAACGCGGCGTCCCCCGGGACGCGCGTCCTCTTCGTGGACACGGACGGCCCGTGGGTCCTCCTGATGGAGCCCACCTCCGGCGATCCCGGACAGATGGCCATCAATCCTTGCGCGCTCCACGAGATGGGCTCGGCGGTCGACGAGCTGCTGGGCCTCGTGAGCGTCGGGGGAAAGGAGCTCCAAGATGGTCGCATGGCTTTCCTGGCTGTTTGAGCCGAAGTCCGGCGGCGATCAGCCGGCGCCCGCGGCCCAGGACGAGCTGCGCGAGCTCCGGATCCGCCGACGACAACTCATCAACAACATCGGATCGCTCCGGGCCTACGGCTTCGATACGCTTGCGCAGGACGACGAGCAGGCGCTGAAGTCGCTCGACCGGAAGATCCTCGCGCTGCAGGTGAAGATCGGCGACGACGCCGCGGCGTGACGTTCGAAAGACCGATCCCTTTCTAGTCAGGGCGCTTGGAGCCCGGACAGGCCGGGCTCCAAGCTCTACCCTAAAAAAGTTCGGACATCGCGGGGGCTTTGCGGAGCGTGACGCCGGCCGCGCGGAGCGCGTCCCGGAGCTCCGGCTCCTTCGCCGCATTCTCGTTCACGTCCAGCTCGCCCCGGAAGCCGTCCTGCGACAGGCGCAGCAGGCCCTTGCCGGTCACCGCGGCGCCGCGGAAGCTGCCCGTCAGCGACCGGAGTTCCATCCGGACCGAGCGGTTCTGCAGCGCGCCCGTTCCCTCGGCGGTGATGCCGTCGATCCGGAGCGTCCGGTCGTCGGTGCCGCTCTGGAGGACGCAGGTGCCGTCGGTGATCTTCACGTGTTCGAGCCCGAGCCCCTTCTTCCCGAACTTCGGGAGGCGCAGCGTGCGGATCTCGGTGCCGGTGTCCGCGACGACGACCTCGGGGCGGACCAGCTCGGCGTTCAGCCGGACCTTGCCCGACAGCAGCTTCGACCAGCGGGGCTTGAGCGTGACCGAGTCGATGCGGAACGAGCCGCCACGGGGGTCGTCCTTCGTGGAGACGTCCTGGAGGAGCAGGCCGTCCTTCCAGCTGAAGCTCATCGCGCCGATCTCGACGGGCGTCCCGAGCGCGCGCGTGAGCGCCTTCTCGACCTTCGCGTGCGTCTTCGCATGGGCGGCCAGCTTCGGGATTCCGAAGTAGCCGGCGGGGACGGCGGCCATCACGAGCACGAGCGCGGAGAAGGAAAGCCGCTTCGTCCAGCGCCACACGCGGCCGCGGAAAGTAAGGGGGGCGGAAGTCATCGGTCGCTCCTCCTGAGGGGACGACAATTGGACGGTGCACCCGCCGGTTTATTGCCGCTCTTCCGGGAATTCTACCCGCCGCGCCTTAAGCCATCATGAAGACGGCTACTTGCCTTTGACTTCCGCCCAGGCATCGTCGAGCTTCTTCTTGGCCGCCGGCGGAAGCTCCTTGAGGAGCGAGCAGCGCTTGAGCTCCTCTTCGGAGGGGTTGGCGACGGGGTCCTCGAGGACTTCCTTCTTGATGAGCTTCTGGGCCGCCTCGTTCGGGTTGGCGTACGCGACCTCGTTCGAGATCGCGGCCGAGACATCGGCCCGGAGGAGGTAGTCGATGAACTTGTGGGCCAGCTCGCGGTTCGGCGCGGCCTTCGGGATGCAGACGTTGTCCACCCAGATGGTCCCGCCCTCCTTGGGGATCACGAAGCCGATGTCGCCCGCCCGCTCCTTCGCCGCGGCCGCCTGGAGCGCGTCGCCGCTGTAGCAGTGGGCCACCCAGGCCTCGCCCTTGATGAGCCGGAGCTTCGGCTGGCCGTCGAACGCCTTCACCTTGGCGGCGATCAGCTTCTTCTTCGCCTTCTCGATCGCGTCCTCGGAGGGCGCGAGCGCCGGGCCGCCCTCCACCCAGATCGCCGCCGCGAACGCCTCGCGGGGATCGTCGAGGATCGTCACGTGCCCTTCCATCTTGGGATCCCACAGCGCGGTCCAGGAGGTGGGGGCGGGTTGGACCTTGGTCTTGTTGTAGGCGATCCCGGTCGTGCCCCACATGTAGGGGACCGAGTATTCGTTCTTCGGGTCGAAGTCGAGACCCCGGAACTTCGCCGAGAGGTTCTTGAAGTTGGGCAGCTTGGCGAGGTCGATCTTCTCGACCAGCCCCTTCGCGACGAAGAGGCGCATCACCTCGTTGCTCGGGAACACGACGTCGAACCCCGACTGTCCGCCCTCGAGCTTCGCCCGGAGCTTCTCCGACGATTCGAAGTAGTCGAGCACCACGCGGCAGCCGAACTCCTTCTCGAAGTTCTTCACGGTGTCGGGCGCGAAGTAGTCCGCCCAGTTGAAGACATGCAGCTCGGGCTTCGCCTCGGAGCAACCCGAAAGGAACAGCAGCGCCAGCACCAGTCTTTTCATCGTCCTCCCCCTGAGACCGGCACCTTCGAGATCCGGAGCGCGACCCCGATGAGCACGAGCGACGCGGCGAGGATCACCGTCGAAATGGCGTTGATCTCAGGCGTCACCGCGAACCGCACCATCGAGTAGATGCGCATCGGCAGCGTCCCGTTCCCGGGGCCGGTCGTGAAGTACGTTATCACGAAGTCGTCGAACGACAAAGTAAACGCGAGAACCGCGCCCGAGACGACGCCCGGCAGGATGGCCGGCAGCGTGACCTTCCAGAAAGCGCGGAACGGCGTCGCCCCGAGATCCTGCGCCGCGAGCTCGATCGACCGGTCCAGCCCCTGGAGCCGGGCCGAGACGACGACCGCGACGTAGGCGAGGTTGAAAGTCGTGTGGGCGATCGTCGCGGTGCCGAGCGAGAGGGGGATCTCGAAGCGGCGGAACATCGCGAAGAGCGAGATGCCCAGCACGATGTCGGGGACCATGACGGGGAGCGCCACGAGCGTCGTGTAGAGCCGCTTCCCGCGGAACGTCTCCCGCGCGGCCAGCGCCGCCATCGTGCCCAGGACGGTCGCCGCCGCCGTCGACGCGGCCGCGATCTTCAGCGTGTTCCAGAGGTCCTGGTGGATCAGGTCGTTGTCGGCCAGTTTCCGGTACCAGTCGAGCGTGAAGCCGGTCCACTTCACGGAGTACTTCGACTCGTTGAACGAGAAGAGCACCATCACCGCGATGGGGGCATAGAGGGCGACGAGCACCAGGCCGGTGAAGCCTCCCAGCAGCTTCCTCATACCAGCCCCTCCGACTTCCGGAAGCGGGAGTAGGTCCAGGTGAGGGCGACCGTGAAGACCATCAGCACCATCGTCAGCGCCGAGCCGGCGCCCGCGTTGCCCTGTCCATAGTAGAGGTTGATCTGGCTGCCGATCAGCACGGTGCGCTCGTTGATGAACTCGGGGAGCGCGAAGATGCCGAACACCGGGATGAAGACGAGGATCGATCCCGCGGCGATGCCCGGCATCGTCAGCGGCACCGTGACCTTCCAGAAGGTGCCCGCCGGCGACGCGCCGAGATCCTGCGACGCCTCCAGCAGCCGCTTCGGGAGCTTTTCGATCGACGAGTAGAGCGGCAGGATCATGAACGGAAGGAAGTTCTGGACGATGGCGAAGATCACCGCGCCGGTGTTCGACCAGCCGATCGGATCGAGGCAGAACTTGAGCGCGTAGGTCCGCACCAGCAAGTTCGTCCAGAAGGGCAGCACCACCAGGAAGAGCAGGAGATTGCGCCAGCGCGGCGAACATCCCGCGATGAAGTAGGCGACGGGGTAGGAGACCGCCAGACAGATCGACGTCGAGACGGCGGCGATCCAGAACGACCGCCAGAAGAGGACCCACGTCCCCGGATGGGCGAGCGCCTTGAGGCCGTCGACGGAGAACGCCGAGAGCGCCAGCACCGCGGTCGGCAGGACGAGAAAGACCACGAGCCACGCGGTCGGGGGCACGAGCAGCGAAAGGAAGCGACCCTTCATCGAGGGAGCACCAGCACGTCCTCCGGGCGCCACGAGACGGTGGTCGTCTCGCCCACCCGGACGCGCGCGAGGGCGCCGTCGTTGGCGTCTTCGACGAGGAGCCGGCGCTCGCCGGCCTTGAGGATGATCGACATCGACGCGCCCTGGTAGAGGACCTCCTCGACGCGGGCCGAGACGCCCTGCCCGCCGTTGAGCCGCATCTTCTCGGGGCGGACGAGCAGCGTGACGTCGCCCGAAGCGGCGGACTCGATCGACAGCCCGTCCTTCGTGCGGACGGTGCGGCCGTCGCCGGTGCCTTCGAAGAAGTTGCCCGAGCCGACGAACTCGGCGGCGAACCGGGTCGCGGGCCGCTCGTAGATCTCCTCGGGGCTGCCGACCTGCTCGACGCGCCCCTTGTTCATGAGCGCGATGCGGTCGCTCATCCCGAGCGCCTCTTCCTGGTCGTGCGTGACGAAGATGAACGTCATCGCGAGGTCCCGCTGGAGACGGCGGAGCTCCTCCTGGAGCCCCTTGCGCAGCTTGAGGTCGAGCGCGCTCAGCGGCTCGTCCAGGAGCAGGACGCGGGGGCCGGTCACGATCGCGCGGGCGAGCGCCACGCGCTGCTGCTCGCCGCCCGACAGCGTCGTCGGCGACCGCTTCTCGTACCCGCCGAGGTTGACCTTCGCGAGCGCGCGGGCCACGCGGCCCGGCACGTCGTCGAGCTTCGCGATCTTCAGGCCGAACGCGACGTTCTCCGCCACCGTGAGGTGGGGGAAGAGCGCATAGCTCTGGAACACCATGTTCACGTCGCGCCGGTGGGGCGGGACGCCGGCCATGTCCGCGCCGCCCAGCGTGATCGCGCCCGAGTCGGCGGACTCGAAGCCGGCGATCATGCGCATCAGGGTGGTTTTGCCGCAGCCGGAAGGTCCCAGGAGGGAGAAGAACTCGCCCCGGCGGATGGTGAGGGTCACGTCGTCCACCGCGCGCCGCCCGCCGAAGGTCTTCGTCACGGAGCGCAGCGTTACGTCATGGTCGTCCACTTCGATTGCGGTCTCCTAACTCTCTGCTGTGTGATATCACAAATTTTTTTGTGAATCAATATCGCGGGCCCGGCGCGACAAAAAAAGCCCGACGCACCGCGAGGCGGTGCGCCGGGCGTTTCGGGGAGGGTGAGAATCTATTCGCAGACCGGACGCGTCGTCCAGTAGCCGGCGTTGATGCAGACCTGCGCATAGATCGGCTTGCCGCAGTGGTCGTAGCCGGTGATGCGCGACTCGTACCGCGCGGGCACCCAGACGCGCTCCGTGTGCTCGCGATGCCGGTGGAAGAACGAGAGGAATCCGCTGCGACGATGGACCTCGCCCCGCGCTTCATGGCGGGGGCCGTCGTTCCGGTACTTGTGCACGTCCTGCGCCTCGGCGCCCGCGGCACCCGCCAGGCCCAGGATTCCCGCGATCAGGAAGCTCTTCATCATCATTCTCCTTAACTAACAGTATGACGACGGTCGGTGCCCGGGGTTCCCACAAAAGTGAGTGTTTACTCACTTTCATCGACGCGGGGTTCTCCTTCCCGCGGCGGCGCGGGAAGGGGATAATCGGTCGGGCATGAACAAGGTCGCGGGACGCGTCGCGATGGCCGCCGGAGTCCTCCTGCTGGCGGCCATGATGGTTCACACGCTGCGCTCGCGCCGGACGCCGGCGCCGGCGGAGCCGCGCCTCGAGATCCCCGTCGCGGCGCCGGTCGTGGCGCCCTCCGAGCCGCCGCGGACCGCCGCTCCGGGACGGGCGGCGCAGTCCCCCGAGCGGCTCCTCCCGCTGCTCGAGAAGCTGGGCCGGGCGCGGCTGGTGCGCGACCGGCGGACGCTCGCGGAGCTCCATCGACGCCTGGAGCCGGTCTACGAGGAGGACTTCGAGTGGATCCGAGGTCGCCTCTCGGGCGATCTTCTCGCGGCTGCGGGGGCGGCGGAGCTCGTCGTGGCGTTCGGGCGGAGGGAGGCCGTCGGCGACCTGGCCGGGGTTCTCTCGCGCGCGACGTCGTCGACCCTGCTCAAGGACGTCGCGATCGACGCGCTCGGGGAATTCCGGGGAGACGCCGCGGCCTCGGCGCTCGTGACCGCCGCGAGAAACGACGCGGACGAGGGCGTGCGCGCCCGCGCCGCGGCGGCGCTCGGAGGATTCGCGGGCCCCGAGGCCTACTTCACGCTGACGGCCGCCCTCCGCGACCCCTCGGCGGTCGTCCGGTCGGCCGCGGCGACCGCGCTCCTGCGGCTCCCGTCGAAGGATTCGGTGGATGCGCTGATGGTCGCGCTCGCCTCGGAGTCCGATCCGCGCATCCAGGCGGACCTCGCCATCACGGCCTATTCGATGAGCGAAGGGTCGCGTCGCGTCGACATCATCCAGGCGATCCTGGCGCGTCCCGCGCTGCTGTCGGTGGTCGAAGAGCGGCGGCGGGTGAAGGACGATTCCCGCTACCGGCAGGCCTACGATCGGTCGTTCTTCGAGCCGGGCCAGCGGCCGGTCGACCGTCCGAGCGCCGCGCGCCGGATCGGGATCACGATCGAGACGGGCCCCGCCCTCCCCCTGCCCGAGGCGGCGGCTCGCCTGTTCGCGGCCGCGCCGCTCGACCGCTATCGCGACTGGTTCCGGCTCCGCAAGGCCGAGGAGTTTCCGGCCGCGCGGGCGTACGACTCCTACGGCCAGTCGGCCGGCGACGTCCCGTACGACGACCTCGACGGCACCGTCTTCCTCCGCTTCCGCGATCCGAAGACGTTCGATCCGGGAGTCCTCGGCTACACGAAGGGATGCGAGGCGTTCGTGAGCGACGTTTCGATGCTCCACGAATTCGGCCACGCGTTCGCGCGGCTGGGCGACGAGTATCCGGAAGGCAGCGCGGTCGACGCCCCGAACGTGGCGCGCCAGGCGCCGACCGCGTGGGAGCGGCTCATCGCGGGCGCGACGCTGCCCGAGCCCGTGCGCCGCGACAAGTCGACCCTGGTCCCTTCGGCCGACTGCCACATGGCGAACCGTCCGACCCCCACGCGGTACTGCCCGGTCTGCCAGCTCGAGATCCACGCGCGGATGTGGGAGCTCGTCGGCGCGCCGCTGCCGTGGTGAGGGCGAAATCGGGGGTTCCCGGCTATAATCCGGGGAAGTGACGACCCCCTTCGAGCGGCAGGCGTACGAGACGCTCTTCGAGGCGCAGATCGAGAGACTCCGACGGATGGCGTTCCTGTTCCTGCACGACCGGGCGACGTCCGAGGACGCCGTCCAGGAAACCTTCACCCGGGGCCTGGCCCATCTCCATACGTATCGGGGAGGATCGAAGCCCGAGGTCTGGCTCTATTCGATCGCCCTCAACGTTTGCCGCGCGGCGTACCGCAAGGCCCGGGCCCGGGAAGGCCATGCCGATACGACGCGACTCGATCGCGGCCGCGGCCGGAGCGCCTCGCCGCGGGGACCGCTCACGAGCCTCATCCGGCGCGAGACCGCCACGCGGCTGGCGCTCGCGCTGGGCTACCTGACCGACCTCCAGCGGGAGGCCTTCGTGCTCCACTATGTCGAGGACCTGGGGTACGAGGCGATCGCCCCCCTGATCGGGGTCAGCACCGTCGGCGCCCGGGGGCTGGCCCACCGGGCCAAGAGGGTGCTCCGCGAAAAGCTTCCCGCGAACTTCGCGCTGCCCGGCGACCGCTGATCCGCGTATAAGACTCTACGGAGGACCCATGCGCGCACTGCTGGCTTCCCTGGTGCTCCTTTGGGCCCAGGAAGCCCCCGAATCGCTGCGGCTTGCGGACTCGGAATTCGTCCGACGCCGCGCCGAGATCCAGGAGAAGTTCCCCGACGGCGTCGTGGCCGTCGACGCCGGCCCGCTGAGCGAGGTGGGCAGCGACGCCAACACGCCCGTCTTCGACTTCAAGTACCTCACCGGCTTCCACGACAACGAGGGCGTCCTCCTCCTGACAGGGAAGACGGCGGCGGTCTTCGTCAGCGAGATGCGGAAGGTCCCGGGCATCGAGACGGTCCTCAAGGTCGACCAGCTGGGGTCGTGGGCGGCCGAGCATCTGCCCAAGCAATCGAAGATCTACTCGAAGCTGCGCGAGAAGAACCAGAAGATCCTGACGGCCGCCTCGGGCGGGGAGCTCGTCACCGGGAAGCTCGGGCCCGAGCTCACCCGGCTGCGGCTCATCAAGGTCCCCGCCGAGGTCCGCCTCATGCGGAAGGCCGCCGACGCGACCAACGCCGCCCACGTCGCCGCGATGAAGCGGCTCAAGCCGGGGATCAACGAACGCGAGATCCACGAGCTCGTCGTCGAAACCTTCAAGAAGGAAGGCTGCCCCGAGCTGGGCTTTCCGCCCATCTGCGCGGCGGGGAAGAACGGGACCATCCTCCACTACATGAAGAACGAAAAGGAGATCGCCAAGGACACCCTGATGGTCGTGGACATCGGGGCGGCGATCGAGAACTACGTGACCGACATCACGCGGACGCTCCCGACGTCGGGATCGTTCAGCGGGACGCAGAAGAAGCACTACCTGTGCGTCCTCGACGCCCAGAAGGCGGCCGAGGCGGTCTGCAAGCCGGGCGCCACGTTCAGCGATCTGGAGCGGGCGGCGCGCAAGGTCTTCGAGGACCGCGGGCTCCTCGAGTGGTCCTACGCCCACTCGAAGGATTTCTCGGTCCGCCACGGCCTGGGCCACTACGTGGGCATGGCCGTCCACGACTCCGGCACGTACCGCGAGAAGTTCGCGCCCGGCATGGTGATCACGATCGAGCCCGGGTGGTACGACAAGGACGCCGGCTACGGCATCCGCATCGAGGACACCTACCTGATCACGAAGGACGGCTTTGAGCGCCTCTCGGCCGGCGCGCCCCGCGAGGTCGACGAGATCGAGAAGTTGATGAAGAAAAAGGAATTCTGATCCCAGGAACCCGAAAGGTTCCCCCTCCCGGCCTCCCCCGGAGGGAGGAGCGGAGGGGGACCCTTCGGTTCCGGGTTACTGGTCAGCGGGTACGGATGAGCTTCAATCCATTGAGGAAGAAGTTGAGGTCGTACTCGCCTTCCTTGAAGAGGTCGTTCGTGAACTCCGTCGCGATCTTCCGGTCGCCCGCCTTGATCGCCGTCGTGAACGAGTAATCCTTCGCGTCCTCGCTCTTGAGCTGCGTCTCCGCGCCGACCTGCGCGCCGTCCACCTTCAGCTTGAACTTGGCGTTCTCGCCCTTCGCGGCGGTGCACGACGCCGTGACGACCACCTCGTACTCGCCGTCCGCGGGAACCTTGACCGTCAGCTCCCCCGTGCCGTTCGTATAGAAGAACGCCCGCGACTCGCCGTCGTCGTAGCCGAAGAGCTCGGACGATTCGGACAGGAACTTGATCTTCGAGACGTCCGCCTTGATCGGCGTCCGGTCGATCACCGGCGCCGGCGGAGGCTTGGGAGCTTCGACGGGCTTTGCGGCCGGCGTCATCTTCGGCTTCTCCGGCTCGGCGGGCTTGGAAGGCGCCGCGGGAGCGCCGCTGCTGCATCCGGAAATCGCGAGCGCCGCGGCGAGAGCGAGAACGTTGTTCCGCATGGGAGGTCCTTTCGTGTAACGAATCAAAGGGTTGGAATCGTGACAGGCTACCGGCGCGACCGGGGGGAAGGCAAAGGTTATGCGACCGCGGCGGAGGGACGGAGCCTCCGCTCCTCGCGGCAGGCCCGGTCATAGAGCCAGAAGAATACGCCGAAGCTGATCGTGGCGGCCGCGAGCGCCGCGGTGCCGTAGTCCTTCTTGAGGCAGGTGTCGTAGAACCCATGGATGACCATGCTGCTCGACAGCGTCGCGGAGAGGATCGGGAACCAGTGGTAGAACTTTTCGAGGCGGTGGATCCGATCCTGCCGCTTCCAGATGAGGATCGCCACCGTCGCGCTCCACACCGCGTGCAGCGAGACGCACGAGATGAACCGCACGACGTAGATCCCGCCCCCCGAGATCCCGTTGTAGAAGTTGCTGCTGTACGAGATCCCTTCGCTGACGCCGAAGCCGATGCCCGTCGCGAGGCCCCAGACGACGGCGCCTCGCGCGTCGAGCGTCGCCGTCTTTCGGTAATGCCAGTAGAGGGGGAGCGCCTTGCACAGCTCCTCGAGGAACCCGACCCCGACCGTGAATCCGAGCATGCTCGGCAGGAATCCGGTGTTCGGGTCGGTCGCGGCGAAGTAGGAGTAGCCGAGGTATTTCAGGATCGGAATGTTCAGAACCGCGGCGACCGCGGCGATCAGCGTGACGATGATCAGCATCAGGATTCCGATGGTGCCCGTGAAAATCCCGACCGCCCAGAGCTGCCGCGACGTGGAATTACCCATCGGCTGGATGACGAGGATGAACTCCCAGAAGACCAGAGCGGTCAGAAGGGCGATTCCCCAATGTACCGAAGTATGGATCGAGAAGGCGGCCCCTTCGAGCCGGTGGCTCGGATAGGCCGCGACCTCCGCCGGATAGAGCCGCGATTCCTCGAACCTCCTGGCGACGTCCGGATATTGCTTCCGCGTTTCCTTGCGCCGCTCCTTGAGGTCGTCCTTCACCGTGAACGTGAAGATGGCCAGGGGGATCAGCGCCGCCAGCATGCCGAACCGGGCGACGCTGCGCCAGCCGTCGGGGCGGGACGAGGGACGGTAGGTCGTCGCCTGGCGGCGCGTCGACACGGGCCGCGGCAGATCGGCGGTGGCGCCCGCGGCGGGGACCGGCGCGGGCTTGCCGCAGCCCTGACATTTGATCGTCCGGCCGACGAATCGCGCCGTCGCGCTCAGCTTCGCCCCGCACGAGCAGAAGAAGCGGATCTTTTCCTCGGAGGCCGCGGGGGACGATTTGCCGCACTTGGGACAGCCCGACGGACTCGTCCCGGGGTCGAAATTCAATCCGCAGGGGCAGTCCACGAAGGCCACGTCGGAAGTATATCCCGGAGGACCTCCTTGGCGTCCGGGGGGGGCTTCAACTAGAATGGCCATAGAGGTTAGAACCGCCGGAATCAGGAGCCCGGAACCGGGCTCCTCTCCCCGATGAAACTTCCCAAGGGCGTTCGCATCGTGCTCTGGACCGCCGGGAGCGTGGCGGCCGGACTCACCCTGCTTTATCTCCTTCGTTGGCCCCTCGCGGGCGGAGTCGTCCGGTCGAAGGCCGGCGACCTCGCCGCGCAGCAGCTGAAGGCCGATCTGGAATTCGGCGAGCTCGGCGGCAGCCTGTTCTATGGAATCCACGCCCGGCGCGTGACCCTGAAGCCCCGGCCCGGGTCGCCGATCCGCTCCGCCGAGATCCAGGACCTGGCCGTCGAGTACGGATTCCTCGGCTCGGGCGAGCCGACGATCCGGGTGGACGGCGCCCGCATCGCCCTCGCGGCGAAGGAGGGCCCCACGCCGCCGATCCACGAGACCGTCCGCGACGTCGTCTCGATTCTGCGCTCGCTCCGGTTCCCCGGCTCCGTCTCCGCGCAGAAGATCGAGCTCGTGCTCGCCGACGGCCGGACCGTCCGTCTGGACCGCGGGAGCCTCGATCACGGCACGTGGAGCGCGTCGCTCCGCCTCGAGGAGCTCGGCACCGTCGAGGCGAAGGGCACGCTGGCGCCCGACGGATCGCTCGACATCGACGTCGCCGCGACCGCGGGGCCGATCCGCGCGGCGAAGCTCACGATGGGGAAGGGCGCGGATCAGTGTCCCCTCCGGATCGCGACGGAGCTCGTCGAGCCTCCGGCGCTCCGCAATCATCCGCTCACGTGGGAGGGGACCGCGTTCTTCGACCGCGACCGCATCTCGCGCATCGACGGCGAGCTGACCGTGAAGGAAGGGCGGGCGCGGACGCGCGTCGACCTGGTCGCGGGGCGTGTCGACGCCGACGTGGACGCCGTGATCGCCGTCGACCAGGAGCTGAAGGCCGACCTGGCGATCACCGCCCGCGCCGAAGGGCCGCTGGCCGGCCCCAAGGAAGCATGGTCGGTGCGCGAGGGTCGCGTGAAGACGAAAAACGCGAAGATCCGGTCGATCGCGATCGACGAGCTGGATGTCGCGCTCGGCGCCGGCTCGCTCGCGCAGATCACCTTCAAGGGAAGCGCGAAGAGCGGCGAGGACCAGGTCACGGCGGACGGCGTCTTCCGCTGGCCGGGCAAGGATCCCGAGGTCGAGGCGAAGGTCGAGGCCGTCGCGCGCGACGCGGCGCCCTACCTGGCGCTGATCCCGGACCCGCCGAAGCTCAAGTGCCGCGAGATCCGCGTGGAGGGGCAGGTCCTCCTGAAAGAGGGGGCGGTCTCCTATGACGGAAGGTTCTCCGCCGGCGAGGGGGAGTTCGACCGGATCGGCTGGAAGCGCGTCGCGTTCGCGGGAGCGCTGAACAAGGATCGGATCCAGGCGCGGGAGATCGTCGCGGAAGGGACCCCTTACGCGCCCAAGATCGTCTGCTCCGGCGAGCTCGCGGGCGAAAACCTGTCGCTGAAGTTCAGCGCCGACAAGGACCAGGGGGAGATCGGCGGGCGTTACCGGAAGAACGGCGACTTCGAGGGGCGGCTCCGCCTCGAAGGGCCCTTGGCCTGGCTCGATCCCGCGTTCAACGTCCGGCTTCCCGAGAAGATCCTTCCGATCAAGGCCGAAGGAAAAGTGTCGCGCGAGAAGGACGAGGCATCGGGGTTGCTCGAGATCTCCGGCGCCGCGGGCTTCTCGATGTCGCTCAGCGCGAAGGTCCGCCGGGAGGAGGACGACTGGTTCGCCGCCATCTCGCCCGGAGCGATCAAGCTTCCGGAACGGACGATCAGCTACGAGGCGTTCGTCTTCGCCCTCAGCAAGGGACGGGCGTCGCTGGAGAACCTGAAGCTGTCCTGCACCGAGCCGAAACTGTCGACCCAACTGTCCGGCGTGGGCGAATGGGACGGAAAGCAGACGCGGATTTCGTTCCGCATGGTCGACACCGTGGTCGGCGACCGGCCGATCGACAACCTGATCGCCCGGGTGACGGTCGACCGCGCCACCGATGTGAAAGATCTCGACCTGCGATGGGGGAAGAACGACGGCGATCACCTGACCGTCACCGGCACGTGGGGGAGCCGGCTCGACCTGAAGGTGGAGCTTCACGCGGGCGATCTCAAGCGGCCGCTCATCAAGGAAATCCTCCGCGCCGACCTTGAAGGCTCGGTGGCTCTCGACGTGACCGTCACCGGGACGCCGGAGGAGCCGCAAGCGATCGGCACGCTCAACCTGTCGAAGATCTCGACGGCGGGCCTGCCTACGCTGAGCCTCGTCATCCCCATCAAGTCGTCGAAGGAGGCTCTCCGGCTCTGGGCGGTGGCGGACCAGACGCCGTACGGTTCGGTGACCATCGAAGGATCGATTCCGCTGAAGGCCGACGTCCCCGTCGATCTCAGCGTGAAGATCCTCACGGACGATTTCTCCCCGCTGCTCGAACGGATGACGAAGCAGGCGCGCGTCTGGATCCCGCGGGGCGGCCTGGCCGCAGAGGCGTGGCTTCGCGGTCCGGCGTCGAAGCTCGAGCTGGGCGGCCGCGCGGAATTCGTGGCGATGCGCTGGAAGCCGCCGCCGCCGCTCGCGGAGGCGACGGACCTCCGCATCGTCGCGCAGCTCGATCGCGACGGCATCGCGTTCGAGATGGTGGACGGCCTGCTGGGCAACGGCCCGTTCTGGTGCCGCGGCCGCTTCGACGCCTTCCTACCGAACCATCCGCTCCAGCTCTGGGTGACGGCGTGGGACGCGCTGGTCGTCGACGATCCGCTCGCGCGGCTCCGGATCAAGCCCGACGTGATGCTGACGTGGTCGAAAGGCAACGCCGTCCGGCTGACGGGACGCGTCGAGATCCCGCTCGCGATCTATCACCGCGAGTTCACCGCGTCGACGCCCGGCGCGCGCGCGGTCCGCGCCGTGGCGGCCCCCCGCCTGCGTCTGATCCCGGGCGAGACGGGCGGCTATATCATTCCGGGGATCGAAGGGCTCGAGGGGCTCGAGATCGAACTGTCGTTCTCGACGACCGGCGAGTGCCGCATCGAAAACAGCGCGATCGGCGTCCTGTTCCACGCCGAGGGACAGTTCACCGGGACGGCGGCCGAGCCCGCCCTGAGCGGCGTCGCCCGGTCCCGCGAGAACCGCGGGGAGGTGAAGCTCGCGCCGGGCAATTTCCTGCGGATCGAGTCGATGGAGGTCGCGCTGCCCGAAGAAGCGGGCCGGACTCCCTCCGTGCGGTTTCAGGGTCGCATCGGCGCCGGCGAAGGGGCCATCCAGGTCTTCGTCGACGGTCCGCTCGATAATCCGACGCTGGTCCTCAAGTCCGACCCGCCCATGCCGCAGAAGGACCTGCTGGCGCGGCTCGCCTTCGGCACGGGGTCGGGCTCGATGTCGCGCGAGGCCGGCGTCGCCGCCGTGGCCATCTACATCTACGGGCAGGCCAAGGAGGACTGGCCGAGCGCCGACCGGAAGGAAGGCTTCTTCGACAAATTCCGCCCGACGGTGGTCCCGGGCGAGACGACGCTCCAGCGCCGGGTGCCCTGGGAACTGCCGCCGGCGGGCACGATGCGCAGCACGTCGCTCCGCACCGAGTACGTCTACAATTCCTTCGTCTCGATCGTCGCCGAGACCAACCGCGAAGGCGACGTCGCCGGCGATCTCAAGCTCAGGATCCGATTCTGAGATGAGATTTTCCGCCGCGCTGCTCCTCCTCGCCCTCGCCGCCGGATGCTCGTCCTCCGGCGACACCGAGGCCGCGCCGCAGGACGAGAAGAAAAAGGAGGAGGAGAAGACGAAGTTCGAAGGGGCCACGGCGCTTTCCGAGAGCGATCTGCGCGAGCTCGTCTCGCGGGACGTCAAGCGGTACAAGACCGATCCCCGCCTTCCGGCGCTCGAGGATGCGGCGTTCCGCATCGCCTACCAGTACCGGCTGGAGGGATACGACCGCGTCCGCGTGGCTCCTCGAGTCGAGGGAGCCACCGTCATCTTCCAGATCGAGGAAGGGCCGCGGATCCATCTGGGCAGCGTCCACTTCGACGGCGCGACGGTCTTCAAGAGCGAGGAGCTCCGGCAGCTGGTCCCCGGGCGGTTCCTGGGCGACGCGCCGCCCTACTCGCTGCGCCTCGTGCTTCAGATCGAGGAGGGGATCATCGCGTCCTACCGCCAACGGGGATTCATCGACATCGCCGTCTCGCGCAAGGTCCAGCCCGACGAGGACGACCGGATGAGCGTCACGTTCCTCATCGACGAAGGAAAGCCCTACGTGGTCGCCGAGATCCGGAACCTGCCGGCGGAACCGGGGCTCCACGAGAAGACCGCGCTGACGCTCGGCCGCCCGTTCACGCCGGGCACGCCCGAAAGCACCGAGGCGACGATCGTCGACTACTACCGGGATCACGGCCACCCGTTCGCCACCGCGCGGGTGAAGCCGGTGTCCGATCACGAGACGGGCACGGTCGCGCTGGAGACGGACGTCCGACCGGGACCGGCCGTCCGCACCGGGGAGACCAAGATCACCGGCACCGTCTGGTCGCGCTCGTCGTTCATCGAGAACCGGGTCGACATTGAGCCGGGGTCGGAGTTCAAGGCCTCCGCGCTGCGGCGGGCGGAGGAGCGGCTCGTCGCGACCAACGTCTTCAAACGCGTGCACGTCTCTCCGGGCCCGTTCCAGGAGGAGACGGGGACCGTTCCCCTGGAGGTCGAGGTGGAGGAACGCGAGACCGGCGAGGCGTCGGTGCGAGGCGGGTACGGATCGTTCGAAGGGTTCCGCATCGGCGCCGACATGATGGGCGTCAACATCTGGGGCGGCGCCGAGTCGATCCGCATCGGCGGAAACGTCAGCAAGGTGGGGTATCGCGGGGAAGCGGACCTGGGCGTGCCGTACCTGTTCGGCACCGAGCTTCGCCTCGGCATCGCCGGCTACTGGGAAAGCCGCGAGTATCCGAGCTATGACGCGGTCTCGCGCGGCGGCGTGCTCTCGTTCTCGTATCCCTGGAGCACCAAGCTGTCGACGACGATCGGCATCCGCCACGCCGACATCCTGACGTCGAACGTCGATCCCTCCATCCCGCCGGGCGACCTCCTGGACTACAACTACACGGCGGTCTTCTTTGCGCCGACGCTGGATCTCCGCGACAATGCGCTGGCGCCGACGCAGGGAATCCTGCTGACGGGAGAAGTCTCGTACGCGCCGGGCACGCTGCTGTCCGACATCCAGTTCTGGAGCGCGAGCGGCCGGTTCAGCTACTACTTCCCGTTCCCGGAAGGGATCGTGTTCGCGACGTCGTTCCAGGGCGGCGTGATCGCGCCCATCGCCGGGACGCAGGAGATCCCGATCGCGCTGCGCTATTTCTGCGGCGGCACGAACACGGTCCGCGGCTACAAGTTCGAGGCGATCGGCCCGAAGGTCAACGGCGATCCCACGGGCGGCCAGGTCTTTCTCAGCCTCCAGTCCGAGGTGCGGTTCCCGATCTGGGGCTCGCTCCAGGGGGCGATCTTCAGCGACCAGGGGGGCGTCTGGTTCGACCGCCTCCGCGTCCACCTCCCGGACATCCGGTACTCGGTCGGGATCGGGCTGCGGTTCCTCACTCCCGCCGGCGCGCTGGTGGCCGACCTGGGCTGGAACCCCCATCCCAGGCAGGGCGAGTACCCCACCGAGTTCCACCTTAGCGTCGGCTTCCCGTTCTGAACCGGAACAAAAAAGACCGTCTTTTTTGTTCCAGTTTCCTGTCAAACAAAGCGCTCCTGGCCGGGTAGCCGGGGTATGACGCGAGTGGCCGCGTTGCGAGCGGGTCCGAGGTACAGTTCCTTCGAGATGCTTCAGCAGCCCCCCGACCTTCCCGACGATCAGGCGCTCGCGCGCCAGGCGCAGTCCGGCAGCCGCGCCGCGTTCGACGAGCTGGTGCGGCGCTACCAGAAGAAGGCCTACCGCATCGCCTTCGGCATCCTCCGCAGCCCGCACGACGCGGACGACGCCGTCCAGGAGGTCTTCATCCGCGCGTTCCGGTACCTGCCGTCGTTCGACCTCGCCCGCTCCTTCGAAGGCTGGATCATGGGCATCGCGGTGAACCAGGCCCGGACGCTGCGGAGCCGGCGGCGCAGCCCGTCGGGCGACACGGCCCGGATCGCCGCCCCCGGCCGGCCCGCGTCCGACTCCGAGACCCACCTCGCGGCGCTCCAGGCGATCTCCGCGCTGCCCGAGAAGCAGCGCGAGGCGATGCTGCTGTGCCTCAACACCGACCTTACGACCCAGGAGATCGGCGAGATCCTCGGCTGTTCCCGCGGCGCGGCCGGGGTCCATCTTCACCGCGCCCGCGCGGCCCTCCGCAAGGCGCTCGGTCCGGTTCTGCCGTCGACCCTGTAATCGAAGAGGACGATCCATGCTGAAACCGTGCGCGGACCTCGAGGCGTACCACCACCGCGACCTCGACGACGGCGAGCGCGCCTCGTTCGACGCCCACCTCTCGGGGTGCGCGTCCTGCCGCGCGGGACTCGATTCGCTCCGGGCCATGGACGACCAGCTCCGCTCCGCGCTCTCGCCCTCGTGGGACGATCTCTCCGGCAAGATCCGCGCACGCCTGGAGGCGGGCACGTCGCGCACGACGCGCATCGCCGTGGTGAACCCGATCCCGCGGCTTGCGGGACTCGCGGCCGCGGCCGCCGTTCTCGTGGGGGCGGTCTATCTGCTGAGCCGGCCCAAGGCGCCCGCGCCGCTCGACCTTCCGGCCCCGGTGTCGAAGGCGGTCGAACCGGCTCCGCTCGTGCCGCCGCCTCCTCCTCCGCTCCCGCAGCCCAACGAGGAATTCCCCGAGCCTCCGGTCGAGAAGCCGGAGCCTCCGCCGCCTCCGCCCGCGCCGGTGGTTCCCCCGGCCCCGCCGGCGCCCGTGGAGGCGCCGCGCAAGACGTCGTCGCCCGCGAAGACCGTCGCGGTGCGCGCCCACGTGGAGAAGGGGAAGGTCTATCTCTCGACCGACCGGTCGATGGTGACGGACGTCCTGAGCGGCCAGGAAATCGTCACGGAAGGCGCCGCGGTGCTGGCCCAGACCGACGCGACGCGGATCGAGGTCGGACCGGAGTCGCGGCTCTCCTATCCGGACGCCCGCCCCGGCGTCCATCTCGCCGAAGGAACGGTGACGATCGACCGCGCGGGGGGCGAGGAGACGATCTGCACGACGCCGCAGGCGGAAGTGCGCTATGAGTCCACCCGTCTGTCGCTGACGAGCAGGTCGGGAACGACGCGCGTGCTGATGGCCGCCGGCTCGGCCAGGTTCCTGAACCTCGCGGACGGCGTGGCGCGGCACCTGCGGGCGGGGCAGTTCGCGGTCGCGCCCGCCCAGGCGGCGCTCGACCAGCGGCGCATCGACGAGGCGATCAAGAAGGGGATCGAGTACGTGAAGGGCGTCGAATCCATCCCGGCTGGCTTCAGCTTCGGGCCGAAGGACTCCGACGAGCTGATCCTGCTGACGTACGCCCACGCCGGGCTCCCCGAGACCGATCCAAAGGTGCAGGAGCTGCTCCAGAAAGTCCTCGACGGCCCGCTCGAGAGCACGTACGAGGTCTCGCTCCTCGCGATGGCGCTCGAGGAGTTCAACCGCGTGAAGTACCAGCTCCGCATCTGGCAGTGCGCGCAGTTCCTGGTCGACAACCAGTGCAAGAACGGACAGTGGAGCTACGGGAAGCCGACGGTCGCGGCCATGGACACTCCGACCGGCGTCCCGCCGGCCACGGCCACCGGGGGCGCCCCGAAGAGCGGGACGCGCGAGTTCGCGCCGGCCGGTGCGAAGGAGAAGCCCAAGGTCCTTCGGAAAATCCCGGTCAAGAGGACGCGCGAGGGCATCGCGGGAGGCGACAATTCGAATTCACAGTACGCCGCGCTCGGCCTGCGCGCGTGCCACGACGCGGGCATCCTCCTGCCGAAGGACGTGCTCACGGCGGCCCGCACCTGGTGGGTCGAGAGCCAGATCGGCACGAAGGACAACTCGGTCTCCACGGGGAAGATCACGGGCGTCCCCCAGGGCTGGTGCTACCGCGGCTATCACCACGACCTCAAGTACTGCAAGAACCCCGACACGGCCTACGCGTCGATGACCGCGGGCGGCGTGGGCGCGCTCGCCATTCTCGATTCGCTGCTCGGCCGCGAGTGGAAGAGCGACAAGACGGTGCTGAACGGCCTGGCGTGGCTGGCGAAGAACTGGTCGTGGACGGAAAACGTCGGCCCGTCGGAGATCGGCGGCGGCAAGCCCAAGAGCTGGCTGCTCTACCACTTCTATGCGATCGAGCGCATGGGGATGCTGCTCGACACGCCGAAGGTCGGCGACAACGACTGGTACCTCGAAGGGGCGAGCATCCTCCTCGACGCCCAGAAGCCCGCCGGTTCGTGGCTGATGAGCGACGGCGGGAAGCCGCTGTGGGACACCTGCTTCGCGATCCTCTTCCTCAAGCGGGCCACCCGCCCGCTCGACGTGGCCAGCGAGGACCGCAAGCCGAAGTAAAAAACCATAAATCAAACGGTTGCGTTTATGGCTGGTCCAGCCATAAACGCAACCGTTTGATTTATGGAGGGTCCCGGGAATTCCTGTAACACTCGGCTCCTTCGGATCGATCCCTCCCGGAGGGATTCTCGATGAGGACCGCGGGATCGATCGCGCTGCTGCTCGCCCTGCTCTGCCTGGCGCCGGCCGGCGTCGCGCAGCAAAGCCCCGGCACCGACGTCCTTGAATCGTCGGACCTCTTCTGGGTCCCCACGATCGACCAGGCGGTCGAGATGGCCGCCGCCACGGGGAAGCCCATCTTCTCCATGGGATACTCGCTGGTGCCGGACGGGACCACCTACACCCAGAAGGGCGACACCTGCCCGAAATCGGTCTTCTGACCCGGCTACGCCTACGAGGAGGACCGGGTGTTCTCCAACCCCGAGGTGCGCGTCCGGCTCATGAAGAACTTCGTCGGACTGCGGATCGACTGGGAGCAGGGCAAGCACTACAAGGACCGGTTCGGGCGCATTCCCGGCACCGGCTGCCAGACGATGCTCGACCTCCAGGGCAGCCCGCTCAGGGAGTTCGGCGGCGTCGACGCCTTCGCGACGCGCTACAACCGGCTGCTCACGCCGAAGATCCTCGACGAGATCTCCGCCCGCTTTCCTCCCAAACCCCGTCAGCCGCCGCTCCAGATCGGCTGGTTCCTCTGGAGCACGGAGCGGAAGGGGATGTGGCCCGCGAGCGTCGACGACATCTCGAACTACACCCGCACGCCGCAGGCGTGGATCGAGGGGCCGATGCCCGCGGCGCTGCTCGACTCCGACTTCCTCCGGTGGCACGTGCGGCAGTTCATCTGGATCCGCGGCAATCCGAACGGCGAGAGCCGCATCGTCGTGAAGCGCGTGAAGGAGGGCCTCAAGCCGGGGCTGCGGACCGAGCTCGCCGCGATCTCCGCGGCGGCATCGCCGGCGGAAGTGGGAAAGGCGCTCGACCAGGCGTGGCTGGCCTACATGAAGGATCGTCCGAAGACGGCGCGCGGCTACTCGGAGAATCCGGCGGGCCGGATGTTCGACGGGATCAAGGGACACATGATCGGGCAGGAAGAGACGCTCGCGGCGCAGGCGGCCGCCGGCACGCTGCTGGCGCCGGGACGTCTGCCGGGCGAGCGGGCGCCGTACCTGAAGAATTAGGGGGCTATTTCTTTTCCCAGCCCACCACGATCGCGGTCGCGACGAGGCGGTTCTGACGGACGCTGACCGATTCCGACCGGGCCACGCCGCCGGGCACGTCGGCCGTCATCCACAGCTTGTGGCGGATGTCGCCGGTGGAATCGACGCCCTTCCGCGTGACGAAGAGGATCCGGCAGGCGAGCTTTTTTCCGCCCGCCTCGATCTCCTCCTCGCCGCCTTTCTCGACCTTGAGGATCGCGTCCGACGCCGCGGCGTGCTCTTCCTTCTCGGTCGTCGTGAACGGGTTTCCGCCGAGCGTGGCGACCACCTTGCGCTCGATGACGATCTTGTCGGCCCCCGCGCTGACGAGCGTCTCCGTTTCTTCGCTCGGAGTCTTCTCGCCGTCCTCGATCGTCTCGACCTTGAGCTTCACCCAGGAGCCGGTCTTCAAGCCCTTCCACGCGTCGAACTGGGGATTCTCCTTGGCTTGAAGGGCGAGCAGAAGGATCGCGGCGGCGACTCTCATGGCTCGAGTATCCTCACCTCTGCCGATGGAGGGCGATGCAGTGGATGCGTCGCCAGAGTTCGGGCAGCGGATCGCTGACATGGGAATGCCACGCCGCGGTCGATGCCCGGGAAAGCCCCTCCGGCCCCCAACGGCCGCGCACCAAGGAGTAGAAGGTGTGCTTAAGCGAAAGGCCGGGGTCGCGGCAGAGACCCACGACCGGCTGGAACCGCGCGGAGGGGTCTCCGCCGCGCGCCTGCTCGAGGCCCAGCGCCGGAAAGTTGACCCCCATCCACATCGAATGGCGCATCGAGCTCCAGAATCGCGGATTCGCCTCGATCACGGTCGGCTCCCCCGTCCGCTGGTCGATCCGCATGTCGAAGTGGACGATGCCGTTGTACTTGCAGCGCCGGATGAGCTCGGTGCCGATCTCGAGGATGCGGGGGTGTTCGACGAACTCCAGGAGGTCCGGGCGGCTCGGATGGCCCTTCTGGATCGTCCACGCCGTGATCCGCCCGTGATCGGCCAGAGCGCTCAGGTCGATGTCGATCCCCGGGACGAAGTCCTGCACGAGCAAGGGGAGGCCGTAGCGGCGGGCGAGCCGGGGGAGCGTGGCGTCGAGGGCCGTCCGGGAGTCGAACCGGCGGACGCCGTGGCCTCCTTCTTCGCACGTCGGCTTGACGATGACGGGGAACGTGAGCGAATCGAGGACCGGATCGACTTCAGAGGAGATCAGCCGGGTGGGCGGCGTGGGCAGCCCCAGCTCCTTCAACAGGGCCGCGAACTTGCCCTTGTCGTTCAGGGTCTCGATCAGCGACGGCTCCGAGACGGGATACGTCCCCGCCGACTTGATGCGGCTGCGCCCTCTCGCGATGAGCAGGGTCGAGAACACGTCGGCCGGAACGATCCAATCGATCCGGTGGGTCGCGCAGTACGAGTCGATGGTGTCCAGGAGCGACAGATCGACCTGCCGGAGGGCGGAGAAGCCGCAGGAGGTGTAGGACCGGAACCGGCGCGACAGCCGCGTCGCGCTCCACGAGCGGGCCCCCATGACGGAGACGTCCATCCCGGCGACGGCGAGGCCCACGGCGCCCCAGTGGCCGAAGTGGTCGTTGATGGAGACGACGAGCACCCGCTCCGGCCCGGGGGTTGAATTCACATTAGTAGATATAGGTGCGGGGGACCGGGAATCAAGGATTTTGCGGGCGCCGGGGCGCCGTTATGCCCTATGATGAACGCCCCGACGATGAGGAGGAGACGATGAGGCTGATTCCGCTGTTCGCGCTGCTGATGGCCGCCTCCCAGGCGGACGACCTGCACACCGAAGTCATCGAATATAAGCAGGGCGACGTGGTCCTCGAGGGCTACCTCGCCTGCCCGAAGGACGCCAAGGGCAAGCTGCCCGGCGTCCTGATCTGCCACCAGTGGATGGGCCACAGCGACTACGAACGGCAGCGCGCCAACCAGACCGCGAAGCTCGGCTACGTCGCGTTCGCGGTCGACATCTACGGCAAGGGCGTCCGGCCCAAGGATCCGGGCGAGGCCGGCAAGATGGCGGGCGGCTACAAGGCGGGCGACCGCGCGCTGCTCCGCGCCCGCGCGCTCGCGGGGCTCGAGGTCCTGCGCAAGCACGACCGCTGCGACGCGGCGAAGATCGCCGCGCAGGGCTACTGCTTCGGCGGCACGACCGCGCTCGAGATCGCCCGCAGCGGCGCGCCGATCCTCGGCGCGATCAGCTTCCACGGCGACCTGTCGACGTCGTCGCCGGAGGACGCGAAGAAGATCAAGGGCAAGGTGATCGCCTTCCACGGCGCCGACGATCCCTTCGTGCCGTCCAAGCAGGTCGCGGCGTTCGAGGAGGAGATGCGCCAGGCGGGCGTCGACTGGCAGCTCGTCTCGTTCGGCGGCGCGGTCCACAGCTTCACGCTGAAGATCGCCGGGAACGACAATTCGAAGGGCTCGGCCTACAACGAGAAGGCCGACCTCCGCTCGTGGGAGATGTACAAGAGCTTCCTGGCGGAGCTCTTTAAGTAGCGCGCCGATGCTTCCGGTCCGGGGACGGCGCGGATACGAGGTCTACGCCAAGGGGATGGAGGCCAGCGCCGCCGACAAGGCGAAGCTGCTCGCGTTCGTCCGTCCCGGCGTGATCGCCGACCTCGGCTGCGGCACCGGCACCGTCCTCGAGCTGCTCCGCCGGAAGTACCGCAAGAGCCAGTTCGTCGGCATCGACCTCTCGCCCGAGATGATCGACCGCTGCCGCAAGCGGTTTCCCGGCGTCGAGATCCGGCAGCACGACATCCGGCTGCCGCTGTTCGACGAGGGATCGATCGACACCATCGTCCTCTGCTCGATCATGCACGAGGTGTTCAGCTACAACGGCCTCGACTACTCGGCCGTCCGCCAGACCCTGCGGCGATGCTCGGAGGCGCTCCGTCCCGGGGGACGCCTCATCCTCCGCGACGGCCTCAAGCCCGCGCGCGAGGACGTCGTCTACCTGAGCTTCCGGAACGAGAAGGCTTACGACACGTTCGTGAAGTTCTCCCTCGAGTTCGTGAACCCGATCCACTGGCAGCTCCGCGACAGCCGGATCATGCTTCCGCGGAAGGATGCGATGGAGTTCCTCACGAAGTACATCTACGAGGTGAACTGGAAGTACGAGGTGCAGGAGCAGTTCGGCGTCTTTACCCTCGCCGGGTGGGTGGAGGAGTTCCGCAAGGCCGGCCTCAAGGTCGTCCACAAGGAGAGCTACCTGATCCCCTGGCTCCGCGTCACCCACTGGGAGAAGGACGTCCGGATCGAGGTCAAGACGGCCAAAGGATACCGACCCACCGACTACCCGCACTCGACCATGATCCTCGTCGGAGAGAAGTAGCCCCAATCCGTAACCGATAACCGGTAACCCCTAACCGGGGTCGCCCCCTCCTGTTCCCCGTGGCGGGACCGGTTACCGGTTACGGGTTACGATCGTCTGTCGGCAAGCGTAAGATTGGTGTCGGGTTCAGGAGCGGGGTCATGCTGAAAGCTTTCTTTCTATTGCTCGCCGTTCAGGCAGGGCCGGCCGACCGGCTTTCGCCGATCCTCGAGCGGTGGCGCTCGGGCCGCGAGGACGAGCGGCTCCAGGCGCTGCGCGACGCCGCCGCGCTCCGAAAGGAGCTGGGCGACGCGGCGCTGGCGAAGTTCGCCGAGGCGCCCCCGCAATCCTGGACCCGCTCGGGCGATCTTCTCGAGATCCTCACCCGCGAAAAAATCCCGGCCTGGTCCCGTCTGATCGTCCCGCTCCTCAAGGTCCGCGAGACCCGCACCGCGTGGGAGGCTACCTACGCGCTCCTCCAGCTGAATGCGCGCGATCGCATCCCGGAGATCGCGCCGCTCCTCAAGGACGGGGAAGGATCGCTCCGGCCCAACGTGCTCCACGTCCTGCTCCACCTCGGCTCCCGGGAGCACGCGCCGCTCGTGGCGCCGTTCCTGACCGATGAGGACCCGACCGTCGCCGTCGCGGCCGTCACCGCCCTCGGGCGGTTCCGCGCCCGCGAGTTCGCGGACAAGGTCGCGCCGTTCCTGGAGTCCGAGGATCCCGGCCATCGCCAGGCGGCGATCACGGCTCTGGCGGAGATGGGCGACCGAGACAAGGCGGGGAAGATCGCCGAGCGGCTCTCGGACACCCATACGCTCGTCCGCTGGGAGGCGGTGCGGGCGCTCGGGCGGCTCAAGGCGCGCGAGTACGCGGGCCAGATCGTGTCGATGGCGGACGAGAACGGCGCCCAGGCGCCGGTGCTCGACGCCATGGGCGCGCTCGGGATGCGCGAGCTGTCGCCCCACATCCTGCCGTTCCTCGACTTCCCGGAGCCCGGGATCCGCTGGCGCGCCGTGCGGGCGCTCGGCGGCGTCGACGCCAAGGACGACGCGCCGCGCCTCGCGGAGATGCTGAAGGACGAGGACAGCTTCGTCCGGATCTCGACGCTCCAGTCCCTCGCCGCGATGGGCGCGCGTGAGCAGGCCGGGTCGATGATCGCGCTGCTGCGCGACGAGGAGATCGACGTCTGCAAGTGCGCCGCCGAGGAGGCGGGCGCCATGCTCAACGGCGACCTGGTCAAGAAGGTCGTCGCGATGCTGGGCGACGAGGATCCGTTCGTCCGGTGGGGATCGATCCAGCTCCTCATGGCGGCCGGCGCCAAGGGGACGCTCCCCGACATCATCGCCCGCAATGAAGGGACGACTCGCGACGTCATCCGCGCGATCGGGAAGCTCGACGGCCGCGCCCAGAAAGACCTCGTGGCCGTCGGACTCCGGAGCGACGACGGGCTCGTCCGCCTCGAAGCCGCGTTCGCGTGGGCCCGGATCTCCGACCGCGCCGAGGAGCTCGAGGCCGCGGAGCGGACGGGGAAGGGCGCCGCGAAGCTGGCCGCGGGATTCGCGCTCGTCCGGCTGGGCCGCAAAGACCGTCCGACGACCGCCGCGCTCCTGCGTGAGTTCGTCGCCCATCGCGAAGAGCCCGACTACCAGTTCCTGCCCGACGAGATCTTCGACGCCCTCGCCGCCGGGTTCGAGAAGGAGGTCTCCGCGGCGCTCTCGCGCGACCTCACCGTCCCGAACCGCGTCAACACGGTGCGCGACCTGGAGCTGCTCCTCGCCAAGGCCGGCGTCAAGCTGGCCGAGGGCACCTCGGGGCTGCGCCGACGGCTTCCGGCCGGCGCCACGCTGACGGCCCGCCGGGCGATCGAGTGGTCGTTCGGCGCCGAGGTCCGGCTCGTGCCCGACCACGGCGCGGTCACGCTCCTCGACCCGGAGCGCGCGCTGGAGGTCTGGCAGAAACGGCTCGACGCACCGTAGCCCCCCGGCCTATAATCTCGCGCTAATGCCGTTGGACACCGACGTCCGCATCGCCCGCCAGGCGAAGATGCGCCCCATCCAGGAAATCGCCCAGGATCTCGGGCTGCCCGCGGACTGCATCGAGCTCTACGGCCCCAACAAGGCCAAGATCCACCTGGACGCCCTCCAGGTCCTCGGCCCGCCCCGCGCGAAGGTCGTCGTCGTCACCGCGATGACCCCGACGCCCTTGGGGGAGGGGAAGACGGTCAACACCATCGGGCTCTCGCTCGGGCTCAACCGGATCGGGAAGCGGGCGGTGTGCGCGCTCCGCCAGCCGTCGCTCGGACCCTTCTTCGGCGTGAAGGGCGGCGCCGCGGGAGGCGGACGGTCGCAGGTCCTTCCCATGGACGAGATCAACCTGCGGCTCACGGGCGACATCGACGCGGTGTCGGCCGCCCACAACCTCCTCGCCGCGGTGATCGACAACCACCTGTTCCACGGGAACAAGGGGAAGATCGATCCCGAGTCCGTCACGTGGCCGCGCGTCGTCGACATGAACGACCGCGCGCTCCGGAACATCCGCATCGCGGTGGGGGAAAAGAGCGAGCGGTCGACGAGGTTCGACATCTCGGTGGCCAGCGAGGTGATGGCGATCCTTGCGCTGTCGACCTCGTACGACGACTTGCGCCTGCGGCTCGGACGCATCATCGTCGGCCGGACGAAGGACGGCACGCCGGTCACCGCCGACGACCTCAAGGCCGCCGGCGCGATGGCGGTCCTGCTCCGCGACGCCTTCAAGCCCAACCTGCTCCAGACCATCGAGAACACCCCCGCGTTCATCCACGCGGGGCCGTTCGGCAACATCGCCCACGGCAACAGCTCGGTGATCGCCGACTTCATCGCGGTGCGGTGCACCGACTTCGTCGTCACGGAAAGCGGGTTCGGCGCCGACCTCGGCTTCGAGAAGTTCATCGACATCAAGTGCCGCGCGAGCGGCCTCGCGCCGAGCGCCGCGATGGTCGTGGCGACCATCCGCGCCTGCAAGCTCCACGGCGGCGACTACGACGTGAAGCCCGGAAAGCCGCTGCCCGACGAGCTCCTGAGGGAGAACCTCGACGCCGTGGAGAAGGGGACCGCCAATCTCGCGCGCATGATAGGCATCGTCCGCCGCGCGGGCGTGCCGGCCGTCGTCGCGATCAACAAGTTCCCCGACGACACCGCGCGCGAGATCGACGCCGTCCTGCGCGCCGCCCGGGCGGCGGGGGCGGCGGGCGTCGAGGTCATCGAAGCCTACGAGCGGGGCGGCGCCGGCGCGGAAGCCGTCGCGCGGGCGATCGCGAAGGCGTGCGAGACGCAGTCGGAGCCCCGGCCCTTCTACGACGTCGCCCGTCCGATCCGGGAGAAGATCGAGACGATCGCGCGCGACGTCTACGGCGCCGACGGCGTCGATTTCTCGCCGCGCGCCGAGGAGGAGATCGGCCGGTACGAGGCGTGGGGCCTGGGCGGGCTGCCGATCTGCATGGCGAAGAGCCACCTGTCGATCTCGCACGACCCCAGGCGACGCGGCGCGCCGACCGGCTTCCGCGTGCCGGTCCAGCAGATCCGCGCCTCGGCGGGCGCGGGGTTCCTCTATGCCCTCCTGGGCAACGTGATGACGATGCCCGGCCTCCCCTCGGAGCCGGCGTCGGAGCACATGGACATCGACGAGAACGGAAACCTGATCGGACTGAATCCATGAGCGCACAGCTGCTGACCTCGAAGGAAGCCCAGCCGGTCCGCGACGCGGCGATCGCGGAGCTCAAGCAGCTGGCCGCGCCGCCGAAGGTCGTCGCGGTCCACAATCCCGAGAGCCCCGCGGCGCGGTACTATCTGCGCGCCCAGAAGAAGACCTGCGCCGAGGCGGGGGTGGCGTACGAGGTGCGCTCGATCGAGCCGGGGTGGACTCAGGCGAAGATCGTGGAGCTGATCCGCGAGCTCAACCGCGATCCGCAGGTATCGGGCATCACGGTCCACACGCCGCTGCCCGCGGGGGTCGACCAGGACGCCGTCATGAGCGCGATCGCGCCGTCGAAGGACATCGAGGGCATTCATCCCGAAAACCTGGGGCGGCTGGCGTTCGGCCCCCATCGTCCGGCGCCGTGCGCGGCGAGCGCCGCGGTGGAGCTGGCCCGCATCGTCCGTCCGAGCTTCAAAGGCCTCGACGCGGTCGTCGTCGGCCGGAGCGCGCTCGTCGGAAAGGCGATCGCGCTGCTCCTGCTTCAGTCGAAGGCCGAGGCGCCGACCCCGACGCTCTGCCACACCGCAACCGCCGACCTGGGCGCCCACACGCGCCGGGCCGACCTGCTCTTCGCGGCGGCGGGACGCGCGGGACTGATCCGCGGCGACATGATCAAGAAGGGCGCGGTCGTCATCGACGTCGGCATCAACGAGACGAAGGACGGCAAGCTGGTCGGCGACGTCGCGTTCGACGAGGCCAAGGAGGTCGCGGGCGTGATCACTCCGGTGCCCGGCGGCGTCGGCCCCGTCTGCCACTCGATCCTGCTGCGCAACATCGCGGCGTGCGCCCGCCAAAGAACCACCTGAGGATTGGCCACAGAGGACCCAGAGAGCACAGAGAAGAAGCTCTCTTTGTAGGGATCCGTTCAGAGACTAGCTGCTCCGTGTCCTCTGTGCCCTCTGTGGCCAATCAGCGCGCTAGGGATTTCCGGATGGCCGCCACGGTCTGCTCCGCCCGGTAGTTCACGATCTTCCGTCCCCACTCCGCCGTTTTCTCCACGGGCTCGAGGTCGACGCCGTTGATCTTGAACTTGCCCGCCGCGATCCGCTCCTTCATGCGGATTGTGGTCGGATCGACGATGAACATCTGCGCTTCGATCTCAAAGGCGTCGTGGAATCCTTCGTCGGTCTCGCGGATGCCCTGATCCTCCAGCCATTTGTCGAGGCTCTCGTCTTCGTAGTACTCCGGGATGCAGTGGACGCGGGTTTTTCCGTCGATCCACCGGGCGTTCAGGTCGGCGGCGACCTTTTTCATGCCGGCCTGGTTACCGCCGCTGTCGCCGATGAGGATCACGTGCTTGAACCCGTGGGTCCGGAAGCTGGCGCAGATGTCGGTGAGGAGCGCCCGGTAGGTCGCTTCGGTCAGGCTGATCGTCCCCGGATATTTCATGTGATCGGTCGGCGGATCGATCTCCCCCTCGGGGACGAACGCGATGATCGGCGCGATGAGGGTGTTTCCGAGCTTTCGGGCGATCGCTTGCGTGGTCGCCCGGAGGATCACGTTGTGCTTGCCGGTCGCGAGGTACGGGCCGTTCTGCTCGACGCCGCCGGTGCCGACGAGGACCGTGTCCTTGCCCGCCTTGAGGGCGTCGCGCACTTCCATCCAGGTCATCTCCTCGATGAACAGCGTCGGATGGGCGGCGATGGGGTTGGGCCCGTTCGGGTCGGGCGTCATCGGGTCCGGCTTCTTGTCCTGGACCGCGGCGGCCACCAGGACGAAGGCGAGCGCGGGAATCGTCAGTCTCATCGGGATCCTCCTCCCTATCGTACGGCGGAGACATGGGGTACAATTTCCACCGCATGGCCGGGAGATCCTCGGATCGGGCGAAGTACACCATCGCGTGCAGCTGCGGCGCGAATCACACCCTCGACGCGCGCAGCTTCGGCAAGCCCCGTCCCTGTCGCTGCGGGGCGACGGTGACGGTCGCGTGGGGCCGGGATCCGCGGACCTACAAGACCGTGCCCGTGGCGATGGTCAAGGCCAATGCGCCGCCGGCCGCCCCGAAAGGGTCCACCAGCGCCTTCTGCACCTGCGGGTACTCCCGGCCGCTGGCGCCCGGTGAAAAGAACCCGTCGCTCCGGTGCCCCACGTGCGGCAGTCTCATGGCCGTCGACAACCGGAAGCCGGGGGTGACGCAGAAGGTCCACGGCGGCACGAAAACCTCGGCGCCGCTCCTCCCGCTCCATGTCAAAGTCCCCCTGAAGACGGAGATCAAGAAGGGGGCCCCGTTCTTCATCTGCGCGTGTGGGATGCGCATCCTCATCCGCGCGGGGATGGAAGGGACTCGCATCCAGTGCCCGGAGTGCGACCAGTTCCACATGCTGGAGATCGAGTCGCCGGCGGCGCCGCCGCCCCCGGCGCAGCGGCAGACCCGTCCCGCCCGCGCTGCGGCGCCCGAGCCGCCCCCGAAGGCTCCGATTCCCGCCGCCGCTCCGCCGCCCTCGAAGCCCCTCGGCCTCGGAGAGTTCCTCTGCGAGTGCGGCGAGGTCCAGCCGCCCCGAACGTCGCGGACCGGCCGCGAGTTCGTCTGCAAGAAGTGCGGCCGGAAGGGCCGCGTCGAAACGGACAAGGATCCCCAGACGGGGCTGCCCCGGATGAGGCCCGTCTTCACGTCGGGCCCGATGGCCGCGCCGGCTCCGGTTCCGGCGCCGGTCCCCCGTCCCGCCGCGACCCCGCCCTCCGTGGGAGAGGTGTCCTTCGAGGAGCTCGAGCCCGTCGAGGCCTCCTTTGTCGAAGCCGCCGGCCCCGGCGTCGACGACGCCCCGCCGAATGTCGACGCCGACGCTCAGATCGTGCCGTGCGGTTGCGGCGCGGAGATCCTGTTTTCCGCGACGGATATCGGCCACACCATCCAGTGCCCGGCCTGCTCGGACAAGATGGTGGTGGAAGGGTCGAGGGATGCGAAGACCGGGAAGACGTCGATCACGCTGCGGATCGTGGGCGAGCTCGACGACCCCGACTGGAAGCTCGAAGAGTTCCAGTAAGGGCTAGCGGAAGGAAGCGGCCAGGCCCGCGACGAGGGCCAGCCCCACCAGGATCATGATCGCCCACATCCACCAGGGCATCGCGCCGGACGACGGACGGCTGCCCGGCGTCACGTAGTCCCCGCACTTCGGACAACGGGTCGAATCGCCATACATCTCTGAGCCGCAACGGGGGCACCAGAATATGCCCGGATCGTCCGCTTCGGGGTGATATTCGGCGTCGCCCCCGTCGTCGAAGTCGTCGTCGTCGGGGCCGTCGGACTCCCTCGTGTGTTTCACACGAATTTGTACATCACGCCGGAGGGGTCCGGGGGCTCAATCAGATAGCGAGAGCCGGGCCGGACTCCCGGAGATCCTGATGAGGGAAACCTCAGAAAGGAACTTCAGGAGAAAGGATTCCGACTCTCGCGTTTTTTTCCCCCGAGGTCCGCTCCCGGGGCAGAGTAAAGGGGGGATGGGCACCGGTACCGGGGTCCGGTGTACGGGTTACAGTTTCCGGTACCACGCGACGAATTCGCGGATCCCCTCTTCGACCCCCACCTTGGGATCGTAGCCGAGCCGGCGGCGCGCCTCGTCGATCGACGCGAACGTCCGCTTTACGTCGCCGGGCTGCTCCGGCATCTGCTTGATCTTCGGCGTCTTGCCCAGCGTCTTCCCGATCAGGTCGATCAGGCTTCGGAGCTGAATCGTCCTCGATTCGCCCAAGTTGAAGATCGCGAACGGCTCGGGACGGTCGATCGCTCCCAGCAGCCCCTGGACGATGTCCGACACGAACGTGTAGTCCCGCTCGGTCGTCCCGTCGCCGAACATCGGGATCTCCTTGTCCCGGTCGATCGCCGCCGTGAACGAGTGGATCGCCATGTCGGGCCGTTGCCGCGGGCCGTAGGCGGTGAAGAACCGCAGGCACGTTCCCTGGATCCCGTAGAGGCGCGAGTAGATCCGGACGTAGTGCTCGCCCATCAGCTTCGTCGCGCCGTAGAACGAGATCGGCGCGATATTCGGGTTGTCCTCGCGGAACGGCACGGCGTCGGCGTTGCCGTAGACCGACGAGCTCGACGCGAAGACGACGCGGTTGACGCCCGACTGGCGGCACGCCTCGAGCAGCCCGAGCGTGCCGGCGACGTTCACCGACTCGTAGAGCGCGGGCTGGCTCTGCGACGGCCGCACGCCCGCGCGCGCCGCCAGATGGACCAGCACGTCGGGCTTCTCGCGCACGACGATGTCCGCCGACTCGCGGATGTCCTTCTCGTGGAGCCGGAACCCGCTCCTGGGCAGGTTGCGCCGCTTGATGGCGGGATCGTAGTAGTCGTTGAAGTCGTCGATGACCGCGACGTCGTCGCCTCGGGCGATCAGCCGCTCGAGGAGATGGGAGCCGATGAAGCCTGCGCCTCCCGTCAGGAGGATCTTCATGGGGTTAGCGCGACGTGAGCTTGCCCTGGAAGAGGGAGAGGAACGCGACGTACGTGAATCCCGTGAAGAAGAGCATCTGGAACGGGATCGCGCCGTACATTTCGTGACTGAACGAGTAGTAGATCACCCAGCCGAAGCCGAGGCCGATCGCCAGCTCGATCAGCGGCAGGAACCTCTTGAGCGTCACCTTGTACTTCTTGCTCACGAAGCTGTCCTTGTTCGCCGAGAGCGCGTACTTCGGCGTCCGCACGAACTCGCCGCCGCGGGTGAAGAAGCCTTCGAACACCGCGCGCGCGTTGGAGACGCACATGCCGATGCCCATCGCGAGCAGGAACGGCGTGTAGAAGATCGTGCGCACCACGCCGCGCCAGCCGTAGATCTCGCGCTGCGAGGCGAGGTAGAAGACGCAGACCGAGAAGGTC